>Ga0208162_1000001_pt1 | contig 242718 bp, 269 predicted proteins | sample CB_VirMetaG_4_FD_184539 | JGI IMG/M metagenome (GOLD analysis project Ga0208162, IMG submission 184539) | Freshwater to marine saline gradient viral communities from Chesapeake Bay - CB_1508_1M Viral MetaG (SPAdes) (version 4) | ecosystem: Environmental > Aquatic > Marine > Coastal | place... | reverse complement strand
AGAATGAAGACTGCAGAGCAAGAATGGCATCTGTACAATATCAAGAGCAAGCGTTATGCTATTAGTGATTATAGACGATCAACTATAGAAAACAAGAACGAAATAATAGCAGAAATCAAAAGTGATATAGCCGCATCTAAAAAATGGTTACACGATTATAGTAATAGATGGCGAAAGGTTAAGAAATAGTTATAGACAAAAAAAAGATGGCACTCAAAAGGTGCCATCTTTTTTAATAATTAAAAAGTTAATTACAGCAAATCATTTTCATCACAATATTCTTCGTACTCTTCACTTTCTGTCTTATAGACTACTTCAGACTTATCATATGACTTTAACTTATGTACTAATTTAGCAGATTCACCATAATAGTCTTCATACGACTTTAACAACTTTTGAATATTAGCTTCTTCTGCTTTAGTCAACTTAATATTATCTGCCATACTAATATTATATGTTAGTTCCGTATAAGCATCAAATAATAAAAAGTTGTTGATTTCTGCTGCGAAAAAGCTTGTTCATCTCTGAGATATCTGTTGATCGATATACGGAACGAGCATATAATAGATGCAGATGATGATGCTTGCGACAATGATGATGATGCTGATCGCTAACTCATTGAGCTTCAAGCATATTTATCAGTGGATCGAGATACGGAACGAGCATATAATGATAGGAGCAAATATGATTGAGACCAACACAACAAATGATCCTCGCGATCGAGCAATAGAACTAGTTGAGAACGGGTTTGTATCAACGCTGGGCATGCTAAGCATGTGCCTCAAATACATGAGCACTGATGATGTGATCGATATGCTCGAATGCAATGAGCTGGCGAACTTCGATGATGATGCGATGATGGGTCCTCAAGAGACCATGGTGATTGAAGGTATTGAAAAACTCTAAATTAATAGGAACAAATATGAATGAGATAACAGAACAAGAAGTGATGGATGCATTGGATGAGTTGATGAAAGCAGGCAAGGTGAGGAGCTTTGTCAAAGAAGGCGGCGACCCTCTCAACCCAGATGATTGGTTGTATGAAGCAGTCAAAGATAATGGTTGATTGAGATACGGAACGAGCATATAATAAGAGAGTAAGTTAGATAACAATATGGATATATACACACTATTTGGAATGGATAACGAACCCTATGTCCTTAAAGCCGGTGAGTTTGGTCATGAATTTATCGGGGTGTATACTTCATTAAATGAAGCACGTGAAATTGCATCACAACCTAAGTACACCGACGACTATAGTGTACTAGTGATCTATAAATCTGTCGTGGGTGGCCCTGACCGAAGTTCCAAAGAGGTATGGCGATGGACCTATGAGCAAGATAATGGTTGATTGAGATACGGAACGATCATATAATAAGAGAGTAAGTTAGATAAACAGATAACAAATTAGATTAGAAAGATTAGATTAAGATTATGAGTAATGGAACTACTATTGTGTGTCAAGTGTCATTGAAGAGCCGACCAACCACCTATACCTACTTGCAGAATAAAGCTAATAGGTTGGGTGTGAGTGTAGAAGATCTTAAGAAGTTCTACGTATGTCGTGAAGTGATTACCCAAGTCAATAAGGGTAAGGATGTGATGGAGTTGGTCAAAGATGTAGAGGCGTTCAATCGATTGACTACAGAGAAGCCTTGGCTTGATATTGTAGCTATGAACAGTCGTGGTAAGACTAATAAGAGGAAGGTTACGGCAGAGGCTAAGCCTGACATTAATGCTGTTACAGAGTCTGTAGTAGTGCAGGAGGTCAAGCTGAGTGATGAGACTGAAGCCTATCTTAAGAGGAAGGAAGAGTTGATTGGTAAAGATAACCTAGAGCGTATTCATAAACAAGTATGGGGTGCAGAAGAAGAGGCTGAAGCTGAATTGCGAGCCAACCCATTCTGAGAGTAAGTACTGATCGAGAGCGGGCCGTCAGAGAGAGAGGGGCCCGCTCTCTGAGAGGGTAATGCTCTGCAGAGGGTAACGGAATTTGCATTATAGTGAATGCAAAAGGGTTATGGGAGAGCGGCATGCTCAAAAAAAATTTTTTTCGCGGGAAAACAGCCTATATATTGGGTTCTTAGATTCTCGGGGAAATTCTTTTTTGCGCGATCGCTGGGGGGTTATTGGGGAATTTGCGATCGATACCCACGGTGAACGGAACAAAAGTTTTATCGTGGTAACAGTTTTTAATTGAACGAAAATTAGATAGAAGATATAATAAACGAACATGAACAATAAGACATTCACAAAAGCATATCTTGTAGAATTTACAGATAAGAGAGACGGTTATAAGTTTCTAAAATACGGAGCAACTAATGACTATGATGTCATGAAACGCTTTCAGCATGAGCCAGAGCAATACAAAGATTATGATATTGAGGTAATTGGAAGTATCTATGCTAATCAGAATAATGTTAACCATAAGAGAATGGGTGAGGTAGAGCAATACTTCTTAAGTAAGTATCCTAGGAATACCAAATACTTTAAAGACAACTTCTCAGGAATATCTGAGACTTACCAACCGGCCAATGATAGTGAACGAAAGAGAATGATTAGAGAGTTCTATGATATGAGATCTATGATATTAGACGGTATGGATATAAAAGAAGCATGTAAGTCTATGAATTTCGATACTGAAGGTTTATTGAAATTTTTAATGAATGAAAATAATAAACCTAAGGTATCATCATCAGAACCAATCCAATCATGTGATTGTATGTTTGGGTGCAGTATATGTAAATCAGAACCAGTATCGATATACGAATAAACATCGCGGTAAGCTAAGGGGAAACGCTTTTGCGCTCCGCGCATATATATTGATATGAACGAAAGATACTTAGGAGAAATTATATTATGGTCTGGCAAAAGATTACCTAAACACTTTAAATGGTGTGATGGTTCTGAGTTAGAAATAGAACATAATACTGCATTGTATTCGGTGTTAAGTGATAAAGATGATTACAAAGACCCTGCAGGTAAAACATTTACCTTACCTAACATACCTAATTTAGGTAACTATAGATATATTATATGCGTAGAAGGTAATTATCCTTTATCCTTTTAATATGTCTGATCTATATTTCTATAGTAATGTAGATTGTATTTACCGGCTTACTATATATTATGTTATCTTAGGAGGGTGGTTATTCTAGAGTAGCTCAATGGTAGAGCAATCGGCTGTTAACCGATTGGTTGCTGGTTCGAGTCCAGCCTCTAGAGCCAATCAAGGGGTGGTAGCTCAGTTGGTAGAGCAGTGGCCTTTTAAGTCATTTGTCCAGGGTTCAAGTCCCTGTCACCCTACCATTTTATTTTATGAACAATATAGGCATAGGAATTGTAACGTGTAATAGGGAACAGTTTTTAGATAATTTACTTAAATCCTTACCTGATGATATATACACTGCGGTAGTCAATGACGGTGATATATTAGGGTGGGATGATATGGAACATAGTAAAGTAGATTACTATCATTATAATGTAGAGAACTTAGGCGTAGGTAAATCTAAGAACATCTTGTTCCGTAAGTTAATGGAGAAAGGTTTTGAACATATCTTTATTATAGAAGATGATATGCTTATTAAAGATAAAGAAGTGTTTAACAAGTATATAGAAGCCTCCCAAGTATCAGGCATAAAGCATTTAATGTTCGGTTACCATGGTCCAGCTAATAAACACCAAAACATTCATATTTGTAGGTTTAAGGTTCCGTATAGTAAGGAACTACAGATAGCATTCAATCTTCATTGTGTGGGTTCCTTTTGTTATTATCATAAAGATGTATTAGATGAAGTGGGTATCTTTGATGAACAATATAATAATGCATGGGAACATGTTGATCATTCCTATATGATCGCTAAAGCTGGTTACATACCCGGGTATTGGTATTGGCCTGATCTAGCTAACTCATATGACTATATAGATGAACAAGCTTGTAGTGAAGATAACTCTACTATTAGACCAAGAGCTGATTGGCAAGATAACATTGTAACCGGTGCTAAACACTTTGTAAGCAAGCATGGTTGTCCACCAGTAGGTGTTCCTGAATTACCTCTAACTGAGGTTTATGAAAACATTAAAACTATAAGAAAGAAATACGGAACATAAATAGTAATATGAAAAGTATAAGAGATATTATCATACTTCTCTTATTATTACTATTAGTGTTCCTTTTAAACGGGTAAAATCAATTGTTGATGTTGCGGCCATCAATAATATTTAAGTTACCCGCACTATCTAAAGCATCTCTTTTTATAGATTTATATTGTAACTCTTCTATGATTTCGTTTATCTTAATAAGATCTTTATCTATATAATTTAAACGTAAATTTTGTTCTGCATCTGCCGGTAAAGAACCTAATTGTCCAAGAGGCCATTTGATTCGAAACTCTGAATTAAGACGAATATACTCATCGTTCTTAACATTATTCATTTTTAATTCATCTATTTCGTGTTTTAACTCAAAATACCCCCATGCTAAAGATAGGGTAAATGTAATGATTTGTAAAAACCATTTAATATTAATATCGAGTTTAGTATTATCGTCTACCTTTATATTAGTCTTGTCAGTCATCTATAATATTTAACATATTATAATCGTCTTTGTACACCTTATTTACTAACTCATCTGTGGTTATTCCGTAACTACCCACGATACTATCCACTAGTTCACAACTCTTAAATAGATTGCAATTATACCTATCAGAATCAAATAGATTTAAATTATGTGCGGTAAGGAACTTATTAATTTTACTATAGTCTTTTTGTAGGAACATATCTTCAACATTAAAGTAATCAGTAACTAAATGTTTTATACTATTACCTTTTGAATCATACAACCAATGCACCTGAGGTCTCATATGACAATAACCAAATTTATCCCATGACCACTCATTAAAACTCTCCTTTGCGGTTAGTTCCTTTGAGTAAAAGTTTTTATAAAGTAACTCAATATAGGTTGCAACCTTTTCCTCATAAGAGCGGTTAGATAACTCATACTTTTCTATTATAGTTTCAGTTTTTGTATCCTCAGCAATAGCAGAATAAAATCGAGTTAATGGATCCCTTACTACAACTACAAATGCTTTAACAGTATGTTCATTGTAAACATCGTATAGATCACTTACGAGATAAGCAGCATTCATATCTAGCACTTTAGACTTAAAGTAAGTAGATGCGTTTTTAGGTATAGCTCTAAAAACTACGCCATTTTTATAGAACACAATGTTATCCATCTAAGCTATTTACTCAAAACAGAGTGAAATTAAACAAAGCTTGACTTTTATTAGTATGTGTCCATACCTACCGAACAGGGTGAACACATGTTTGATTATCTTGGAGATTCATAAATCTATAGTTAAATGGCAGCAACCGCTACCTTTATGATGATCAACTACATTTAAATCACTAACATTATCAAGTAAAACAAAGTTATCGTTTTCTTTTACATAGAAATCTAATAAACTTCTCACAACTGACACTCTCTGATTGTTATCATTAAAATTAAATTTTTCTTTAAAACGACCTTTGTATTCTAAATTATTACTTTCACTAAAAAAAGTTTGAGTTACAATTTGATAAAAAGGAGTTCTTTCATCAAAAGAAGTAGATGTAACTTTTAAATGTAATATCATTTAATATATTTATTAATAAAAAGCTTATATTAAATACATAAAATTATGCACAATACAGTAGAAATAATTCTAACAAGTAATGATGAAGGTATTATAGTTATAGATACTAGAGATACAATTACCGATATGATGGTTCCAAAAGGTGTGTTACACAACTCTGTTGATACATCATTAGATCCGCATTTTGAAATTATAGTTGATAACCCAGATGCAGATTTTCATGAAAAACAAGAAGAATGTAATCCTAAAATTTTAGATGCGGCCAATGATACAATATATTTTAACTATACAATGCAAACATCATTACCTAACACCGACTTCAAAATAACAGTTGAATATTACAGTAATTTTAATGATGTACCTACTATGCAGTAAATCCCATTTCATCTAATTTTTCTACTAACTCTTGTCTATAAAAAGGTATCTCTAGTTTAAAAGTGGTACCTTTTTCTCTATTAGAAGCGTAATCAATTATACACTCATTCATACCATCGGTACATAAAAAGAGAGTTTTATTTTTATAACTAATAGCATCATTTCGTGAAAGATCTTCATCTAATCTAGCTATCATTAGTTCGCTATCATCTGAATCATCAACTATGGTAAAATAATGAGGTAAGTAAGATTCAATAATCTGACGCATTACTTTGGATGAACAATGTACATATATCAGATACTTTTTCATATAAGTATTTAATTGTTAATTATTAGATCGATTATATAATAAAATCATGACAGAGTGTGAAAAATGTAAAAGATCGTTTGAAGAAACGGAGATGTATCTTATTCAAGAGGATAAGATAAAGTTTCTTTGCGATACTTGTAAAGATCTTAACATTAAAAATAAAACGCAAGTCATTCCACAACCTATAAAGCCTAGATAAGATGACAGAGAATGAATTAAAAGCCCATGTAGAGGATATATCACGTAATAATACTTGTCATAGACCTGACATTTCACATTACGGTGATTGTGAACCTTGTGATTTTAAACAATATTGTTTGTGTAGACTTAATACAAACCTATTCGGCGGTAGGAAGAGACGCCGAAAACGATGATAGTTACCTGGCAACAGCTAGGCAGATTTGGAAATAATATGTTTCAGTATGCTCTTGCAAGAGTAATAGCTGAAACATATAACATTTCTTATAGAACAGATATAAATTTCAGCGAAGGTGAAACGCACTTTTCAGGATTTTATGATGAATTCTTTAAATTAGATAAATTTCATAAACTGAATATTAATTCTTTTTGTGCGTTAAGAGAAGATAATATAGATAACCTACTTAAATTAGATGAATATGGTTTTAAACATTCTGATTTTTATAAAAAGAACTTAAGGGTAGAAGGATACTTTCAAGATAACAAATACTTTAACGGTAAAGATGTAAAAAAATACTTTAAAGTTGATGAATCTAAATTTATAGACAGTGATGAAGATGATTTGTGTATATCATTACGATTAGGTAATGATTATAAATGTAATGATTGGGTAATAGATCCCGGTGCAATAGTGAATTTTATAGATAATATATTTTTCAATCGTTTGTTTATAGTTACAGATGTTTACGATCAACCTATATTAGATAAATTTGAAAAATATTCACCTATAATCTATAATAATAGTGGAGGTAAACCTATAAATGACTTCTATACCCTCATGAGTTTTAAGAATTTACTTATAACTAATAGTACTTTTTCTTATTGGGCAGCTGTTTTAGGTAAATCAGAAACAATTTACGCATTAAAAGACTGGAAATTTAATAGTTTGACTGATATAATTGGTAAAGAAGATAAAACAATTCTTTACAACGCATGATAGCTTCTTACATTTTAGTATGTTCTCCTATGAGAACAGGTAGTACTTTAGTTTATAATTTCTTCAACGAGTGCACTTCTGGTTATTCGGTAAAGAAATATGAGATATCTCCTATGGATTTTATTGAAGGTACTGACTTTGCACCTATTCTATTTAGACATCCCGTAGCTAGTATTGCATCATTATTAGAGTTCCTTAATAAAGACTATACTTTGGATAACATCTCCTCATGCTACGATAGATTGAAACAAGAATTTCATTGGGCAAAACAACTACTTACCAAATTCCCTAACTGTACAAAGGAACTAAGATATGAAAACTTTTATAATAACATTGAGTATCTTGCGGAATGGACTAGAATTAATTTAAATTACCAGGTTACTGATGATAACCTTACTAACTTTAAGTTAAAATTTAATATTGGTAACGTTAAAACCATGAGCGAAAACAATTTAAACCTATTTCAACCTAACCATATATCAGTCAATCAAGGTAGTAATAAAGAAAAATTAGAGAAAATGTATAAGACTAAATTATTATATAAGGAACTTTCTAACCTTGCTAACGATTATGGCTACGACTTCTGAACCAGACTACATTGTACACCGATATGACAATATAGAAATGCCTCTTTTCTTTGGTCATATTAGTAAAACTTACAGAGCATCCGGGTTTTGTGAAGACCCTCATTCGGAACAACCTGAAATTTGGGTTGAAGATCGTCTAGGTAAACGACGTAAACTAAATGTTCTTATTGAAGAGATGTGTCATGCTTTCTTTTTTGATGAACCTGAATATAAGGTGAGAAAGTTTTCAGCTGAATTAGGTAAGATTATATACAATCGATTTTTAAAACAGGGAGCAATTGAACAATAAAGGATAAAGATATAATATAGACAATGAGACGACTTGATAAGATTATGATTTCGCATGAGACTCCAGTATCAATATTGGAAGACTCTATGATGTTTAACGATTACCAATACTGCTTAGTGCATCTTTGTGATGAAGTAGAGGAATATCGTGATTGGTTTACAGGTAAGTTTAGAGCAAAGCAACCTGAGGGTGAAATCTTGCTTGATAATTCTATCTTTGAACTAAGAGAAGCATTTGATGCTGAGAAGTTTGCTGTATGGGCTGAGAAGATTCAACCTAATTACTATGTCGTTCCTGATGTACTTGAAGGTTATGAAGGTACTTTAGAGAAATGGGAAGACTTCTTTAAGAATTATTCAGGTCTACCTGGTGCTGCTATTGGTGTCGTACAAGGTAAGACATGGACAGAAATTTTAGACTGTTATAAGTTTATGTCTGATAAGGCTGATTACATTGCATTTAGTTTCGATCTCAGTATGTATGATGTAACAGGTTATGGTAAGAACAGACTTGAACGTTGTGTAAATGGTCGTCATGATTGTATTCGTCGTCTTATCGAAGAAGGTGCATGGAATTATTACAAACCTCATCATCTACTCGGTTGTGCTCTAGCTAGAGAGTTTAGATGGTATCGTGAAAATAACATTAGAGGTATTAGGTCTCTTGATACATCTAATCCAGTTGTATCGGGTATCAAAGGTATTCGTTTCAATGGTAACCTAGGACTAACGGAGAAACCATCACAAAAACTATTCACTATGATTAAGCATGAAGTTACGGACGATGAGAGAGAGTTAATTCTCTATAACGCTCGAATGTTTCGCGATATAGTGCATGGAGATATTTGGTAATGTGTTTTAATCCTTATTTGGACGATAGAGAATTAAATAGAAATATGAAGTTTGATGACTTGCTAAAATTCGAAGGATTTGATTCTATGCAAACTCAAGATGCACAGACTGGTAACAGCGGTCAGTATGATAAAGGACTGACCCCAAGTGAGTATAGAAGTACTGCTGCAAGTGAGTATGAAGAAGAAAAACCTTATTCAAGAGAGAAAAATAAACTTAAGCAGTGTATTGAAGAACTACGCACTGCTAAAAGTTTAGAAGATTCTCAAATTAAAAATTTAATACACAAATTAGCGGATGTATTTCGCTCAATGAATTGATTATATGAAACAAACAGTAATTACAATTATGGCTGCAGCATTTATGACTGCAGGGGTGTTCGGACAAGTAACATCCGATACTTTACGTCAACGTCCTCAAAGACCTCAGCTTTCTGAATCTCAACGAGAAATTGGAAAGATTATGGTAGAGGACGCTGAAATTAAAAAGATTAGAGAAAAAGCTATTCAAGCTATGATAAAAAGATTAGTTAATCTTGGTTATAGTAAAGAAGATGCTAAAGCAGTAGTAGAAAATGGCGCTAAGGCAGCTGAACGTTTTAGATCAGGTGGTGGTAGAGGTGCTTGGGGTAATCGTAACCCCGGTGGAGGTGAAAGACAAGGTAGAAATGAAATAAGAGCTCCTAAGAACCCCCTAACACCTGGTTGGAGTGAAAAAGCAGAGCGTAAACTTAAAAGAAAGGCAAGTAACGATGAATAAAATATTAGCTACAATTTTTGCTATTGGTGCTTTATTTTGTACTGGGTGTGAAGAAACAGGTAACAGTGATGCCAAATATAAATTACTTTTATCTGTAGTTGAAAATGGCACGACCTTTTCAGTTAAAACATATCTTGGTACAGTTGAAGCAGATAAAAAGGAAAAGATTATTGGTTACTTCAATGATGCGGCATCGGTAATTCAAACTGCTGCTGATACAGGTCAGATTGAACCAGAAGTGTTTAAAAAGTATGTTACAGAACAAATTGATAAGCAGGTAGTTGCTCCTTACAATACTGTAATTGCTACAACACTAGACCTTGCATTAGATGGTTATAATAATTTTTATGCTGCTAATGTAAAAGATAAAATCGAAAACGAACCTAAAGCTAAAGAAATTATAGGTGCTATAGTTGCTGGTATCTACTCTGGTGCTGACCCAGTTGGTGGAGATGTATTAGATACATCTAACCCACTTGAAGGTGAAATCGATTGGAATCTTTAATTATTACCCTCAATCAAGCACAGCCCTCGTAAGAGGGCTTTTTTTATGACTAAATACTTCTATGCAAACAATAACTAATCACGAGATAAAAAAATATGTAAGAACGGGTTCAAATGAAACCTGTCCAATAAATGCTCCTGATGCTAACTATTGTATGTATAGTGAAGATTTTATTTTAGGTGAAGGTTATAAAAATTTTAAAAAATGGCTTTTTAAGAGAGGTATATTTGGGTGGCGTCATACTTTTGATTGTGATAACTATGCAGAAGCATTTAGAGTTTATCTTCAAATATTACATTCAAAAGCTATGCAGAAAGAATCAGATTTATCTAAAAAACAGTCTGTAGCTTTTGGGGTAATATGGTACAATAGAGATAAGGGTGGTGGACACGCTATCAATATTTTTATAACTAAAGATGAGCAAGGCTTAGTATATATAAAATATATCGAACCTCAAAATGGACAAATTGTACACTTAACTCAAAATGAACTTAACTCTATATTTTTTATACTAATATGAAAAAATTATTTTATATATTACCTATTATTTTTGTAGGATGTGCTACAACTGAATCAGAATGGGAAGTTGTTCCTGAATATATCGACTATAATATTTCTGATACAGAACTAGTTGCTTTATATAATGCATTTAACAGTCAACCTTTAAATAATATAACATATGGCGAATATCGATAGACCTTCTAGACCTACTAATAAATGTACTACATGTCTTGATGTACCAACCCCCGCACCAAATATTGAATATACACCACCTCTGTTATGTCCATTAGATACCACTGAAGTAGATAACCTTAAACATAAAGTGTTATCTTATATGAATTTTAAATTAAGATATGGTTTATTTGCAGAATATGATTTTATAGATGATAGAACAGTTCTTGAAACAATAACCGATTTTTTAGACAATACTCCTGCAGATGTAAGAGTACCTACTGAAGAAGATTTAAATCTATTAAAATTATGTAAAGATAAATTATCAACGTCCGAATATGAAGAAAATATTATTAAAAACTTTAATGAAAGACTTAATGAATGGAATCAAATTATTTCCGGTTCAACTATACCTTTTATTTTAGCAAAAATAGGTTGTGAAAAAAGTAAAGGTAATGATAATATTTTAGGTGGTGGTAAATCGGAATATGATTTTATTAATACTGTATACCCTTATCTAAGTGGTTCTTTTCAAGATGAATTTGAATTTCAAAAACAATTTCAAGGAGGTATTGAAGATATAAATGATTACGGTAGTATGTTATGTAGAAGAGCTGCTGATTTTAGAGTTTCGGTTCCTATTGGAATAAGAAGTTCATTAGAAAGTTTAATCGAGGACGGTACATTATCTAATATAGATCTTTTAAAATTATCAGTTAATCCTAATATAAAAGATTTATTTTTTATATTAACTGGTGAAAATCCCGGATTTATGATTACACCTAAAGATATAGAATATGCAATTAACATTTAAAAAAATGGCCTAATGTTAATTCTACTAATTAAATAATAAAGTGGATAAAGATAATCATTTAATTTTTGAGAGATACCTCCATAATGAACCTATGAATGAAGGTTTAAAGGATGTATTAGCTGCTGGTGCATTAGGGTTAGCATCATTAGCTGGGCCTAATAAAGATGTTCAAGCTGCTTCAAGAGCACCTCAAGAATTAAACATAAACAGATATGCTAATGCTGCAGAAGACCCTGCATTTGTACAATACATTATGAATGTAGAGAATGCTGGTAAGACCGGATTTAAAAACGGTAAATGGTATCCTCATCCTAGTCCAGAAGGAGGTACCGATACTATTGCATATGGTCATAAGTTAAAAGGTGGAGAAAATTTTTCAAGAGGCATATCACAAAATCAAGCTATTCAGTTACTCAAAAATGATTTAAATGAAGCTGCAGGGTATGCTAAAAATGCAGTAGATAATAGATATACTAAAGGCACTTACGATAGATTAGATAGTCAAAGAAAGCAAATGCTTATAGATTATATTTTTAATTTAGGTCCAAAAGCATTAAGTGTGTTTAAGGATTTTACAAACGCCGTTGTTAATAATGATAAAGTTACTGCTTTTAAAGAATATAAAAGAAAATATAAACCTAAAGATTCAAATGTATATCAAGACTTAACGAGAAGAAATAATTTATTTAAAAAACATTTCTTAGATAACTGGGGTAAAGGTAGTAACGTTTCCGCTCAAAGTTATGAGCCAGTAGGTGAGCCTGGTACAAGAAACGCAGATGAAAAAATTATAATAGTTAAACAAGGAGATAATTTAAGTCAAATAGCTAAAGATAATAAAATTACATTACAACAATTATTACAAGCTAACCCGCAAATTAAAAATCCTAATAAAATTTCGATTGGTCAGAAGATTAAGCTACCTTAAGTCCAGTTGAGCATTGGCCTATTTTGCATAGGCTGATCAATAGTAGATTGAGCATCAAGCTTTTTTGGTTTGATGCTCTTTTTCTTTTTACCTTTTTTCTTTTTCTTTATAAGCAAAGTATCTGGCATAGCTTCTCTATTTGTAGAACCATCACCAAGAAAACCGCCTGGGTTTCTTCCAAGCGGTTTTCCAATGTTTAAAATGTTAGGTCCTCCTATAGGTCTTGATGTGTAACCTGAACTTTCGGATAGATAGTATTGCTTAAAGGATAGCATTATCCTTATTCGTCATCTTTCATACGTCTCTTCATCTTAGCAGAAACGTCACGATTTTTGATTTCTTTTTCAGCTTGCTTTTTAGTACCAGCGCCCATACCTTTATCTTTCTTAAGACGCTTTCTATTAGCTACTTCATGATGCTCTTCATCTTCATCACCTTTTTTCTTACCTTTTTTACCACAAGGTACGAAATCGCAGCGTTCTTTCTTACCATCACCGTCATCATATTTACCGGTTTCTTCTTCTTCGTCATGAGCATATCTCCAACCTTTGGCAGGAGCAAGTTTGTCAGATGACATATTCATCATACCTGCCATGCCAGTTGTAAACTCATTTAACAAACTGTTTATTTTATCGTCAAATTTGGCCATATCGATATTTATGGTTACCCGGTTCGAATCCACGCATAAACGGTGCCTCCGGTACTTGTCGTAACTTCGCCTGAATTAAGCCAAGTTTGTCCTGTACCTTCTAATATACCACCTGGATCTGTTGGAGGTGTAGCATTATTTGTCCAAAGAACAGATGAAACTGGGTAAAATACATTGTAGTCAAATAATAATCCATTTTCAGAAGTAGATAAAACTGTTCTACTTCCTTCATCGATATTAATTTTTATAGTACCTGTTGTAGTAATTTCAGTATCTGCTTGATTGAATATGATACCACCACCGGCTGTTATGCTTGTAACGGTACCTTTAAATGCATTAGCTGTAGTTACGTAGTTATCTTTAAGAGTTGGGCTACCACCGGTTAACACAGCAAACGTACTTTCATTGGTATCATAAACATAATCACCAGATTCGGCACTTACTAATGTAGATAAATCATCGGTTAAGTTTATAACACCTTGATATTTGTTACCAATAACAAATCCACCGTTAGTTTCTCCATCTCCAACAAAAACTCGCTTATAATCTGTAGTGTATCCTAATTCAGCTTGATCTAATATAATATCGTTCTTTTCTGAGTTAAGACCTTTTCTAATTAAAATTTTGGTTACTTGATCAGACATTTGAAATATTTATAGTTGACTTGAGGAGAACAACGATTATAATTTTATTGATGGCAAAGAAAATTGTGTGCATAGTGACCGGTCGTTCTCTTACAATTACGGATACATATTACGATAAAAAAGTAGAGAAAGCTGGTAGTGAAGAAAATTTACAAAAAAGTTATATTTGTAAGGAAGCTAAAAAACTACTTAGATTAGGCAATTCAGTTAAGAAAGTAAGAGAGATTTTAGATATTACTGATTATGATTCTGAAGTTGATGACGAGATTGTATATGAATTAGTTTTTGGTAATAAAAATAAAAAGATGAATATAGTAACAGACTTCACTTCGCTTACAAGTATTACTCATAATCAAACGGATCCTGAAGTTAAAACATTTATTAGTAAATTATTGAAATAAATAAATATGTGGCCAATCCTAAAATTGTCAAGCTAAATCAAGGTCTATTCAAATACGGCGAAACTCCAAACGCCACAAGAACACCTACACCCACGGTTACTAGAAGTAGAACTCAAACCCCTACCCCTACTAGATCTTCTACACAAACCAGATCTAATACACCAACTCAAACAAAAACAGCTACACAAACAAGAACGAATACCCGTACTAAAGATATAACACCTTCGTCGACAGTAACTTACTCTCCTACTTCTACTAAATCGATTACTTTATCGCCTACATCTACAGTTTCACCTTATTCAACTCCTACAAAAACCAATACATTTACTAGAACACAAACACGTACTAGTTCAGTTTCACCTTCACCTGTATATGGTACTCCTACCCCCACACAAACCCAAACACCTACAAATACAAGAACACCAACTCAAACGTCTACTAGCACTGTAACAAGAACAAGTACTCAAACAGTTACAAGAACAGCAACTCAAACAGACACCCCTGATGCAACTAGAACTCGTACCCCAACTAGTTCATCAACCCCAACCCCAACACAAACAAGAACAAGAACTAGTACAAGAACACCTTCACAAACAGCGACAAATACACAAACACCTTCTCAGACAGTAACTAGAACTTCTACTCAAACATCTACTCAAACTAGAACTAATACACAGACTGCTACTCAAACCCCCACTAGAACCGCAACATCTAGTAGAACACCTACTCAAACCCCTTCGCGTACTAGAACTTGTACACCAACATATACTAGAACAGCTACATCAACGGTTACCCAAACAAGTACAAGAACATCATCTTCAACTCCAACACCAACAGTAACTCAAACAACAACTAACACACCAACATACACCCCTACCTATACTTCAACTAGAAGTTCTACACAAACAAGAACGTCAACCCAAACTAGTACTCAATCGAGAACTAGTACCCAAACAAACACAAGAACATCTACACAAACACGAACTAATACTCAAACCCAAACACCTACAAGCACTAGAACCGCTACCAATACAAGAACCGCTACCAATACAAGAACAGCAACTCAAACACCAACTAGTACACCCACCGAAACACCAACTAGAACGTCAACCCAAACTAGAACCCCCACTAGTACTGTATCTGCCTATCCTACCCCAACTAGAACATCAACTAATACTAGTACTAGAACACCCACCCAAACCAGAACATCATCTCAAACATCAACAAGAACATCTACACAAACTAGAACATCTACACAAACAAGAACATCTACACAAACAAGAACACGTACCCAAACACCAACGTATACCCCTACTGATACATCTACTAGAACACCCACACAAACAAGAACACCCACACAAACAAGAACAGCAACTCAAACCAGAACAAGTACACAAACACCTACACCTACTAGTACAAGAACATCAACCCAATCATCCACTGTTACTAAAACAGCTACACAAACTCATACACCTACACAAACTCGTACACCCACTCAATCTAGAACACGTACTCAAACACCAACCAATACAAAAACAAGAACATCAACCCAATCATCTACTGTTACCAAAACAGCAACACAAACCCCAACTAACACCTCTACTAGAACATCAACTCAAACTCCAACTCAAACAAGAACCAGAACTCAAACACCTACATTTACACGCACCCCTTCTCAAACAGATACACCAGGTGTTACTCAAACTAGAACGTCAACTCAAACAATAACTCAGACATCATCTAATACAAGAACACAAACACCGTCACAAACTCGCACCCGCACACAAACACCAACAAGCACGAAAACAAGAACTAGAACAACAACACCGACTAATACAAGAACATCTACACAAACTAGAACACCCACTAGTACAAGAACAAGAACACAAACACCAACACGTTCTCAATCACCAACACGTTCTCAATCACCAACACGAACTCAATCACCAACACGAACTAGAACAAGAACACAAACACCTACCCGGTCTCAATCACCTACTAGAACAAGAACGTCTACACAAACTAGAACAAGATCTCAAACCCCTACAAGAGAAAGAACACCTACTAATACAAGAACATCTACACAAACTAGAACACCTACAAGTACAAGATCTAGAACACAAACCCGTACACGTACCCAAACTCCCACTCAAACAAGAACTAAATCTAGAACCTACACACCCACCAAAACAAGAACAAGAACTCAAACACCTACAAGATCGCAAACGCGTACCCGCACACAAACACCAACCAGAACTCAATCTCCAACCAGAACTCGTTCACAAACCCCTACAAAAACAAGAACTCAAACACCCACACAAACAAGAACAAGAACTCAAACACCTACTAGATCGCAAACCCCTACACGAACAAGAACCCCAACTAATACAAGATCAAGAACTCAAACTAAAACTAGAACCCAAACACCCACTCAAACAAGAACATCTACTCATACAAGATCAGTTTCACCAACAAAAACTAGATCAAGAACCCCTACACAAACTAGAACGTCTACCAGTACTAGGTCTAGAACACCAACTAGAACAAGAACAAGAACACCTACTTATACAAGAACTCAATCTCCTACTCGAACCAGGACAAGAACAGAAACACCAACTAGAACTAGATCTAGAACCCCCACTCAAACAAGAACAAGAACATGCACCCCTACCCGAACCCGAACCCGAACAGAAACACCAACTAGAACAAGAACATATACACCAACTCAAACAAGAACATGTACACCTACTAGAACAAGTACACGTACACGTACACAAACACCAACCAATACCAGATCTTATACACCCACCCAAACAAGAACGTGTACTCAAACAAGAACTTACACCCCTTCACAAACAAGAACATATACACCAACTCAAACTGCTACACCTCCGGTACAATGTTATAATATTAATACTTGTTATGAATGTACTTACGGGCCTTGTGCTAATTTTGATTTATTGTGTAATACTTTTCCTAGTACTAATTATTGTGCTTCTTATAGCGGTTCATATTTTGTATGTTATAGATTTTGTTTGCAAGATTTTGAAAGTGCCGCGGTTATGTGTCCGGGTACATCCTTTAGATTTCCTTTCACTGCATGTACTAAGCCTAAACCTGGTACTTGTTTTGAGGGGTGTTATATACCCGGTTCTATAGTTTCTCTTCTTACAATTACACCCCCTTCACGTTTAATGGCTAATGCTACTAATTCAGGCAAATGTTATAGAAATACCTATAAACAGAAAATGAGTTACGGTACATGTTTTCAATGTGTGAGATATATATCTATGTGTAATACTCAAGCAGACGGTTATGTATGTTATACTGTATGTGCTCCTGCTTATTGTTTACATACTAACTATGGTATTAGTTGTGCACCTGCTAGTAGTTGTACTCAATGTGTAGCGACCTCGTGTATTGCAGGGTATTGCAATTGTTATATTAATGCAAGTTTAGGTTGTTTAAAAGATTGGGGAGCAAACCCTACTTCACCTTACATTGTTGAAACGGAGTTTAAAGTACCGTCTTTATACACAGGATGCACAGACGGGTGGTTAAGTCCTAATAGACCATGTGCATTTTTTAATACTTCTAATGGTACATGTGAACGTTGTGACTGTCCTGATATAGGTTCACCTATTGCTAGTGGTTATACTTGGGTATATACTGGTGTATTACCTCAACATGTATATTCGCAAAGTTGTAGCGATGCAGATGGTTGTTATGATAGTTTAGTAATTATGGAAAGTAATAATGCTACTTACAATGCATTTCCATCTGTAACACATTGTACACGTGAGTGTTTCGGTTGTTCTGGAGGTGTGGTGATGTATAATAAACCACTGCAAAATAGAATGTGGTGTTGTGATTATGCACAAGATGCTAACCCTACCGGGTGGATGAGTAACTATTTTGCTGTTAAGGCTGCAAGGGCATGTGGTACAATTACTAATATAAGCGGGTCCACATTAACCGTTACTCTTTATGCTAGAGCCAATGATTGCAATTATAATTATTGTTATTGTTCCTTAGTTAGTTGTTCTTTGGCTGCCGGTGGTTATTGGAATTATGATGTTACTTATTGTAATATAATGCAAGCAGCTGCTTGTTATGCATATGGTCAGTCCCCTTATGGTAGTAATGCTTTATGGTTATGTATAACTCCTTACGTAGGTAGTGCTCAACGCGTTGAAGTTTATTCTAATTTTTCATATTGCGTTAACAGAAATAATGATTTATATGTTGGGGTGGGGTACGGTACACTTTAAATCTTTAAATATATTATAGTAGATTAAATATATTAGATTGTGGCTACTTTACCAACAGTAAGAGATTTAATTAGAAGCGCAAACCCAGGTCCAGCTCAAGCGAGCAACTGGGGTAAAATGCGTCAAGGGGCCGACCCGTATGTAACTCAAACTAGGACACCTACGCAAACCGCGACTTTAACCCCTACAAGATCTAACACACCAACACAAACAGTTACATCATGCCCAACCACCACTCCATCTCAAACAGTAACTAGATCAAATACTGCTACTTTTACAGGTACTAGAACAAGAACACCAACAGCTTTTGGTTCGAGTTGTTTAGCTGTTACAGCTACACCTACAAATACTAAATCGAGAACAAAAACATCTACCCCTACCGCTACTGATCCTTTAGTAACTAATCCTAATGTAACCTGTTCTAGAACACCTACTCAAACACCTACTTGTACGAGAACACATACTTATACACCTACAGATACCAGAACTTCAACATCTACACCTACATCAACACCAACTAATAGTAGAACACCAACAACAACATATACAAGATCAAGAACACCAACTCAAACAAGAACACAAACCCCTACTCAAACAGCTACAAGAACGGATACACCAAATGTAACTTGCACTAGAACATCAACATCGACTTTAACTAATACCAAAACATCAACCCAAACTAAAACAAGCTCACAAACCGCCACAAATACTAAAACAAGATCTAATACACCAACCCAAACGTGTTCGGGTACAAATATATCAACACCAACACGAACTTTAACTCAATCTCGTACATTGACCCCGACACGCACGGTTTCAAGTTACGCTACCCCCACCCCTACCTCAACCCAAACACCTACTAATAGTAGAACAAGTTCACCAACTAGAACCCGTACTGCAACTAATACTAGAACAAGAACATTAACACCTTCTGTTACTTGCGGTAGTTCCCCTACACAAACCCCTACTATAACCAAATCAATTACTTTATCACCAACTCAAACAAGAACGAGATCGGTATCACCAACAATCACATGTACTTCTGCAGATACACCTACACCAACACCCACCAATACAAGAACAGCTTCTCAAACAGGTACACCAACTAGAACACCTACTCAAACAAGAACAGCTACAAGAACAGCCACGCAAACATCAACGGTATCTAAATACGGTACCCCTACCCCAACTTGTACAAATACCAGAACACCAACCAATACACCTACATATACTAGAACATCAACACAAACACCTACACAAACTAGAACAAATACTCAAACTTGCACAAGCGGAGCAACATCAACATGTACACCAACCCCTACAAGAACACGTACTCAAACCAGGACACCAACTTATACTAGAACAAGAACACAAACACCGACTCAAACAAGAACACCAACAGCGTGTTATTATTGTCAATGTTTTAGAAACTTTTTAAATTGCACTAATTATGAATTTTGTAGATTAGGTGTTAACAGTATTACTTCAATAACTGCTGCAAATTCATTTACTTACAATTATATTAATTGCAGCGGCGGTAATGTAAATACCAGTGCTTGGTGGTATAGTTGTAGAAATATAGTTGATGTATCAGGTGTTAGGTACGCAGCGTGCTATTCATGTTTAACTGGTCAAGGGTTTTCTAATGTAACATGTTGTGGTAATCCGTATTTTTATGATAGTGGTTCTTGCGCATTACATACAGAATTTAGTAATTATGTAATGATTACTGATAGACACTTTATAGTAGCTGCTCATAATACACCTCATAATAATATACAATCTGATTCTCAATATCAGGGATTAACTACTGGTTATTGTATTAATTTTATTAAACCTAATGGGGATAGAGTATCTGCTCAAGTAGCATGCTGGGCTTGTAACAGTAGTGGATTACAAGGTTGTTATTTTAACCAAAGTTCAGTATTAGGTAATTATTATACTGATGTTGCTGTAGGTAAATTATCAAACCCTATTACCGATCCAGATATAAAAATATATAAATTTGCTGAATTCAAAAATTTAAATGGTTCGGAAATCGTACCAGCTTGTTCGTTTCCAGTAATTGTAGGTGGTGGTAGATCCTTTACCCCGGCTCCTGGAACTGTTTGTTTAGATAATGCATATGCTATAGCTTTAAATGAAAAAATTTATCCTTGGGCGTGTAGAACTACTTGCCCCGGGGCTTATCAATTTTATATAAATAAATATCAAAATTTAAGTACAGCTAGTTCTTTATTACCTGCAAGAACGTTATTTTTTCCTAACGGTGTATCGTCTGGTGATAGTGGTAGTCCTATATTCTTACTTTATAATAATGATATTTTACTTGCTTCATTATTATATGGCGGCGGCGGTTATCCTAATGGTCCTAATTACACTCAGACAGAATTTCTTGATGAAGTTCAAGACGTTATAGATAATCAATTAGGTGCTGATGGTACTATTCAAAGAGTAAATGTTTGGAGTGATATAACTTGATTTATATAGATACTCGCTAAATTAAATTAATGAGCGAGTCAAAAGAAAAATATGTTGTATTACATGTAGAAGGTGGTTTAGGTAAGAACGTTGCTTCTACTGCTATTATAAAACCTCTTAAGGAAAAATATCCTGATAGAAAAATAATTGTAACTGCTTCCTGGCCAGAGATTTTCTTTCATAACCCAGATATTGAACGAGTTTACCCTCACGGTACACCTTATTTTTACGAAACATTTATTAACAATAAAGATACTATTGTTCTTAGAAGAGAGCCTTATTATGAATCTACTCACATTATGCAGAAGACACCTCTTATGCAGACGTGGTTTACAATGTGTGGGTTAGAGTTTAATGAACTTAAACATAGACCTAACATTCCTCTTAACATGTATGGTCAACAGGCTCATCAAAGATGGCTTAATCAAGATCAAAGACCAATTTTAGTTCTGCAAACCAACGGTGGTCCGTTCGGTGAAGACCAACAGCAACATATATATGCTTGGACTCGCGATATGCCTTATAGTGTTGCTTCGGAGGTAGCTAATGCTGCTCTCAATAAAGGTTATCACGTTTACCAGGTTTGCAGACCTAACTCTCCTCATGTTCAAGGTTGTGAAGTAGTAAATGCACAAATGAGTAATATTGAATTGTTTTCTATTCTAAAAGCAGCGGATAAAAGACTTCTAATTGACTCATGCATGCAGCATGCTGCAGCAGCTTTTGGTTTACCTTCTACCGTACTTTGGATTGGTACTCACCCTGAGATGTTCGGTTATAAACTTCATCACAATATTAAGGCTAATGATCCTAAAGGCAAATCTCATTTGATGAACAGTTATTATTTTGATTATGATTTAGCTGCTCACGCTCATGAATGTCCTTATACTGATGAAAGAGAGATCTTTAATGTTGATAAAATCATTACTTCTCTCAAACTATAAGCCAATAATTTAATAAATATAATTGTGGCGAGTAGATCAAATCAATTTGGAAGTGGTAACCAAAATAATATAGCCAATATTTGTCCTAATAATCCTTTAAATAGTAGGCGAGCTATTCCCTCCTGTATATTGGATCCCCGACCGCAAGCTAACAGATCTTCTAGAAGATCTGGCTTGCAACCGTTAGGTATGCATGTTGGTATGGTTTCGGTTGATAATGAACCAAATCCAGTAGTAACACCAACAGCTACAAGAACAGCTACCCCGACTTATACTAGAACAAGAACACAAACCCCTACAAAGACTGTTTCAGTTTCACCTACTCAAGGATCTGCACCAACACCAACACCAACTAATACCCGTACATCTACCCAGACGGTAACTAGAACAAGTACTCAATCTACAACTCAAACACCAACTAGAACATCAACTTCTACATCTACTGCCACACCAACAGCGTCCCCTGCAGTAACTTCAACACAAACACCAACTAGAACAGCAAGTAATACTGCAACACCAACTAGAACAACAACTTCTACATCTACTGCTACACCTACTGCATCTCCTCAAGTATCCCCCACGCAAACATCTACTAGAACGAGAACACAAACAGCTACTCAAACAGCTACAAGATCTAGAACACAAACCGCTACTCAAACACCTACAAGAACTGCAACAGTTACCCCTACTGCAACATCATCAAATACACCTCAAGCTACACCAGCAGCTACTGCTACTCAAACCCCGACACAAACAACTACCAGAACAAAAACATCTACTGCTACTAACACTAAGACATCTTCTCAAACACCTACGCAGACAGTTACTTCAACTGGTACACCTCAAACTACACCCACACAAACACCAACTCAAACTGCTACGGCTACTAGAACGTCAACATCTACACCAACCGTAACAGCCACTATAACAAATACTAAAACAGCAACTAGTTCAGCTACAACAACCGCTACTAATACCGCTACATCAACAATCACACCAACACAAACGAGAACGTCAACTAGATCAGCAACACCCGGTGTTACCCAAACTAGAACGTCAACTATTACACCAACTCAAACAGCTTCTGCTACAAGGACTTCTACAAGAACATCTACACCAACTAATACAGTTACACCTACTCGTTCTGCTACAACTACAAGAACTCAAACACCTACCCAATCTCCTACACAAACAAGGTCAAGAACTCAGACTTCTACACAAACCCCTACACAAACATCCACCAGAACAGGTACACCTGGAGTAACCCCAACTAACACGAGAACATCTTCTCGAACCGCTACACAAACTGCAACTCAATCTCCAACACAAACTACTACTAGAACAGCTACAAATTCATCCACACCAACTAATACAAGAACAGCTACTTTCACTAGAACGCCTTCGCAAACCGATACACCTGACGTTACGAGAACTAGAACACCCACTAATAGTAGAACACCGACAAATACACCTACTAATACAAAAACAGCCACTAGAACAGCTTCTCAAACCGCTACTAATACTAGAACGGTAACATCTACATCAACTTTAACACCAGAAGCTACAGCTTCTCCTACTCGTACAGCTACCAATACACCAACTAATACTAGAACAGCTACTCAAACAAGAACAGAAACCCCTACTCAAACATCAACTCAAACACCAACACGAACATCTACAAGAACACAAACACCTACTAGATCTCAAACCCCCACACAAACTAAAACAGCTACTAATACTGTAACACCCACTGTAACTAGAACAAAATCAAAGACTTCAACAGCTACACCTACAGTAACTTCTTCTAGAACAAACACACAAACATCTACTAGAACATCGTCACCAACTGTTACCCGTACAGCTACTCAATCTTCTACCGCAACTCAAACACCTACTAATACATCAACTACCACACCAACTAACACAAGAACAGCAACTTTCACAAGAACACCAAGTCAAACTGATACACCAGGTGCAACTAGAACAAGAACACCAACTACTACTAGAACATCAACACAAACTCGTACACCAACACAAACTTTAACACAAACACCAACACAAACAAATACAAATACACCTACTCAATCACCGACACAAACACCAACACAATCTAGAACACAAACACCTACTAATACAAGAACAAAATCTCAAACACCAACCCAAACAAGAACATCTTCACAGACAGGAACACCTACCCAAACTAGATCGCAAACCGCTACTCAAAGTCCGACACAAACCTCTACTAGATCTCAAACACCTACACAAACAAGAACAAGGACACAAACCCCTACAGCTACACCGACTAATACAAGAACATCTACCCAAACACCTACCCAATCTAGAACACCTACTTACACACCAACTCAAACATCAACACCTCCTCTTACCTTTAATAACAGTTTAACAGGTACCGGATCAGCACCTCACCCTGCAGCTAACGGTGTTACATTCCAATCTGCTGCAAATGACATATTTGAGTTTGATACTGATTTATCCGGTGGCCCAGCTTTTGCTACTATGTATATCTACGTTGATGGTAGTATTAGATCAGTTGTGAGTTACTCTTACAATGGATATACAGGAGACCAATTCAGAGTTGAGTATGCTAACGGAGATGGACCTTTCTTAGGTAACTTTGTTGATGGTAACGTTAACTTTTCTACATAATGGATACATTTAAATTAATAGGAACAGGTGGTGAGCCACATGCTCAAGATAATGCAGTTTCATTTCAAGCAGGTAAAGATGATTATGTTATCTTACCGGCAATACCTCTTGAAGGAGAGTTGTGTTTATCCACTACATATGTCTATTATAAAGACGAGCCTCTAGCTGTTATAAATGTAAACTATGTTGAATATCTAGGTAAAGAAATTACATACTTTTCTAATAAATACAAGAAAGAGTTTAAGTTTAAACTTAAGTCAGAAAAAATTAATTTTTCTTAAGATTCTTTTATTTCCCTTATACGTAGGTGATTAAATATATTTACGTATGGGCTTAATCACGTTTTCCGGGCAAATATTACAGTTTATCGAAGAAAATAGGCTAAATGTTAGTAGCACGATACTATCATCTGGCGATTACGTAGATAGAATATTTGCTTCTGACAATCCTAATTCACCATCTCGTATTACTTACACACCTGGGTTACCTGACTTCTTGCAAGGTTTCACTCAATTTGTGCCTGGTAGTACATATGCGGTGTATGTTGATTCACTTAGTGTGTTACCACTCTCTGTAAGTGGTTTCATACCACCGTTAGGCGCTAATGCATTATCAGCTCAATATATGAGATCAGGTTTATCTTGGTTCTTATATACATCAGCTGTTAATATGAATTTAGCAACAGGTGCTGGTATGACTGATGAAGCATTTACTGTTTTTAACAGAACATCAGCTACAGAAAGAGTATTCAGATTAAGACCTACAAATCAATTAAGCCCTGTATTTGAGACTTACGTTCCTGGATTACCTTCTTTCTTACAAGGTTTTACCGAATTCGTGCAGCAATCGTCTTATATTTCATTTTTTAAACAACAAGCCCTTTCATCACCTTCTACTAATTTCTTACCATTAGAAGTTATTAACAAGATTGATCCAACACCAACAAGAACACCTACTAGAACAATTACAAGAACGGCAACACAAACACCTACAGTCACAGTTACACGTACAGCTACAGTAACATCAACCGTAAGCAGAACAGCATCTCCAACGGTTACGGCCACTAGAACAGCTACTAGCACATTAACAAGAACAAGTACACAAACACCTACAGTTACAAGAACAGCTACTCAGACAAGAACATCTACACCAACTCAGACAGCTACCAATACCCCAACTCAGACAGCTACAGTTACAAAAACAGCTACTAATACAGTTTCCGTTACTAGAACTCAAACACCAACACAAACTAAAACATCAACTCAAACCCCTACAGTTACTAGAACAGCTAGTAGAACAGCTACACAAACAGCTACTAATACACCAACTCAGACAGCTACAGTTACAAGAACAGCTAGTCAGACAAGAACAGCTACACAGACAAGAACACAAACACCTACACAATCAGTTACATCAACAAGAACTGCTAGCCAAACTCAAACACCTACACAGACGGCTACCCAAACCGTTACCAATACTAGAACACAAACACCTACTCAAACCAGAACACCTACTTTTACAAGAACGCCAAGTCAAACAGACACCCCTGATGTTACTAGAACTAGAACACCAACCCAATCATCAACACAAACACCGACACCTACCCAGTCTAGAACAGCTACTCAAACAGCTACATCAACTGTAACTAGAACATCAACACAAACACCTACACAAACGGTTACAAGAACAAAATCTCAGACAGCTACAAACACTTCAACAAGAACACCGACCCAGACTAGATCTGCTACAGCTACAAGAACAGCTACTCAAACCCAGACTAGAACACAATCTAGAACAGCAACACAAACAGCTACCAATACAAGCACACAAACACCTACACAGACAAGAACAGCTACTCAAACAAGAACAAATACACAAACATCTACATCTACTAGAACTCAAACACCTACCCAGACAAGAACAAATACCCAAACATCAACACCAACCCAAACTAGAACGAGAACAAGTTCTAGAACAGCTACACAAACTAGAACAGCTACTCAAACCCAAACACCTACTCAAACAGCTACTAATACAGCAACAAGAACAGCTACCCAAACCCAGACACCAACACAGACAAGAACAGCTACTCAAACAGCTACAATTACATCTACCAGAACACCTACCCAAACAAGAACAGCTAGCCAAACAGTTACAAGTACAAGAACGCCAACATCTACTGTAACTAGAACAGCTACTCAAACCCCATCACCTACAGCTACACAAACATCTACAAGCACACCAACACAGACAAGAACATCTACACAAACAGCTACCAATACATCTACTAGAACGAGAACACAAACACCTACACCAACAGCTACTCAAACAACTACCCAAACTGCTACTAATACTAGAACATCTACACAAACCCAAACACCGACAAGATCTCAAACACCAACTCAAACAGCTACTAATACAGCAACCCAAACTTCAACTAACACACCAACACAGACAAGATCTTCTACACAAACAAGAACATCTACTAGAACAGCAACACAGACAAGAACAGAAACACCTACCCAGACACCAACCCAAACTAGATCTGCAACACAAACTGCTACCCAAACTAGATCACAAACACCTACTCAGACAAGAACTTCAACTCAAACAGCAACACAAACTAGATCACAAACACCTACCCAAACTAGAACAGCTACTCAAACACGAACATCCACACCGACTCAAACACCAACACAAACTAGATCTGCTACTCAAACTGCTACTGAAACGAGAACACAAACTCCTACCCAGACAAGAACAAATACACAAACAGCTACCCGTACTGCATCTAGAACAGCATCTCAAACAGCAACCCAAACTAGAACAAATACTCAAACATCTACCGTTTCTAGATACCCAACACCAACCCAAACAAGAACAAATACGCAAACATCTACACAGACCAGATCACAAACACCTACACAGACACAAACACCAACACAGACTGCTACTAATACTAGAACACAAACACCTACCCAAACCAGAACAAATACACAAACAGCTACTGCAACAAGTACTCAAACACCTACACAAACCCCGACACAAACAGCTACCCAATCTTCTACACAAACACCTACACAGACAAGAACATCAACTTTTACAAGAACGCCAAGTCAAACAGATACACCTGATGTAACGAGAACAAGAACCCCAACCCAAACATCTACACAAACACAAACACCTACTCAGACAAGAACATCAACTCAAACATCAACAGCTACTGTAACTAGAACAGCATCTCAGACACCAACACAAACCCCGACACAAACAGCAACTCAGACTGCTACTAATACCCCTACCCAAACAAGAACGTCTACCCAAACATCAACAAGCACACCTACCCAAACTAGAACAAATACACAAACATCTACACAAACATCTACACCAACCCAAACCAGAACTTCAACTCAGACACAAACACCCACCCAAACAGCTACACAAACATCTACTAGAACAAGAACGCAAACACCAACCAATACTAGAACAGCAACACAAACACAAACACCTACACAAACCAGAACAGCTAGCCAAACTCAAACACCCACACAAACAGCAACTAATACGGCTACTAGAACATCTACCCAGACTAGAACAAATACACAAACTTATACACAAACCGGTACTCAAACAGCTACAGTAACTAGAACAGCTAGCCAAACTCAAACCCCTACTCAAACAAGAACAGCTAGCCAAACACAAACCCCTACCCAAACAGCTACTAATACAGCAACTCAAACAGCTACTCAAACACCAACAGTAACAAGTACAGTTACACAGACACCAACACAGACTGCTACTAATACTAGAACACAAACACCTACCCAGACAAGAACAGCAACTGAAACAGTTACAAGAACAAGATCACAAACACCTACTCAAACATCAACTCAAACACCTACAGCAACCCAAACCAGAACACCTACCCAGACCAGAACTTCTACATCAACAAGAACAAGAACACAAACACGTACAGCTAGTCAGACTGCTACCCAATCAGCAACTCAGACAGCAACCCAAACCCCTACCCAAACTAGAACAGCAACGGAGACGGTAACAAGAACAGCTACCCAGACTCATACACAGACAAGAACAGCTAGTCAGACAGCAACACCAACAGCAACACAAACATCAACATCTACTAGAACAAGAACACAGACCAGAACAGCAAGTCAAACAGCTACAGTTACCGCAACAAGAACTTCAACCCAAACACCAACAAGAACGCAAACCAGAACATCTACTCAAACAGCTACTGAAACCAGAACACAAACACCTACAAAAACAAGAACAGCTACCCAATCTGCAACAGCAACCCAAACCCAAACACCTACAAGAACAGCAAGTCAAACAGCTACAAGAACAGCAAGCCAAACAGCTACAGCAACTCAAACATCTACTCAAACCCCAACCCAGACTGCTACTAATACAAGAACAAGAACACAGACCCGTACAGCAAGTCAAACAGCAACCCCAACAGCTACCCAAACACCAACCCAAACTAGAACAAATACATCAACAGTAACTAGAACTGAAACACCTACCCAAACCCCTACTAGTACATCAACACCTACACCTACCAATACAAGAACATCGACTTTTACTAGAACACCTAGTCAGACAGATACACCAGATGTTACAAGAACCAGAACACCAACCCAAACATCTACACCAACACAGACAAGAACGGCTACTAATACAAGAACACAAACATCTACACCTACAGCAACACAAACAGCTACATCTACCAGAACTAGAACACAAACACGTACAGCTAGCCAAACCAGAACACAAACACCTACACAAACCAGAACAGCTACTCAGACTGCTACAAATACAGCTACAAGAACAGCTACACAGACAAAAACAAATACCCAAACGTCAACACCAACTCAAACATCAACACAGACTGCTACTTCAACGGTAACTAGTACTCAAACAAGAACAAGATCACAAACATCAACCCCAACTTATACAAGAACAGCTACCCATACTAGAACAGCTACCCAAACAGCTACTAGAGCAGTAACACCAACACAAACAGCTACAAAAACGTCTACACCTACATCAACAGTATCTGCTACGGCTACAAGAACAAATACACAAACAAGAACAGCTAGCCAAACCAATACACCAACTAATACAAGAACAGCAACAAATACCCCTACCCAAACCAGAACAGCTACTCATACACCAACACAAACAGCTACCGGGCCAATAACCAGTAATTTGATAGCATATTACGATGCTGCTAATCAAACCACTACCGGAGATCTTTCGGATACCTATTATAGCGACACTTCGTTACTGTTACATATGAATGGAGCTGACGGTTCTACCACATTTACTGATAGTAGTAGTGCTAATAGAACAGCTTCTGTTAACGGTAATGCTCAAATTAGTACCGATCAATTTAAGTTTGGTGGTAGTAGTGCTTACTTTGACGGTAATAATGATTGGTTAAGTTATAGTACAAGTTCTAGTACAGCATTCGGTTCAGGTGATTTTACTATTGAAACTTGGGTTTATATTACCGCTCACGGTAGTAGCGGTACTACTATAACTAAAAATTATGTTGACGGAAATTGGGGTAGTGATAAATGGGTACTTTACGCTGACCACCCGAATAGGCAAAATTTATTTACATTTTGGGCTTATAATTTAAAGAATGATGGGGCACCTGTATTAGCTTCAACCACTTCAGTAAGTACAAATACTTGGTATAATGTAATACTTCAAAGAAAAGATAGTGTATTTTATTTGTTTGTTGATGGTGTAATGGAGGCTAATAACAGCAGTTATACTGGTTCTATTGATAATGGATCAAGTACAACGTTAAACATTGCAGGATCTAAAATTGGTGATAATTATCAATTACAAGGTTATATTGATGAATTTAGAGTTACTAAAGGAGTTGGAAGATACGAAACGGGTACTGAAACTTCATTAACTTCAGATTTAGAATTTAATTATAATATTAATGCTGGTAGTAGGCGTGCATTAACTTCAACTTTATATGATTTAACATCTGGAGCGTATAATGCTACTATTAATGGAGCAACTTATAGTCCAGATTCACCAGCTTACTTATCATTTGATGGTAGTAATGATAATATAGCAACAGGTAGAAGTTTTACCTTAGATAATAAACAATATTCATTTGTTTTCTGGGTAAAATTAGATTCTACTCAAAGTGCACATAGTTATACAAAACCTTTAGCTACCGACTATAACGGTACTTCTTCATACTTTATGGTAGGTATGAGGGGGCTTGGAGATGCTACTAATGGTGGTAAGCTAGATTTCTGGGAAAGAAATTCATCAGGTACAGAAAGATTAGCTAGAACTTCTGATACTTATAATGATGACACTTGGCATCATATAGCTTATGTTGCGGATTCTACTAAGTTAAGAATTTATGTAGATGGTGTATTAGAAGCTACATCTGCTAGTAATAGACCTGGTGGAGATATTACATCAGGAGCTAATTGGACTATTATGTCAGGTAATAGTTCATATATGAACGGAGATTTATCAGTTGCAAGATTTTATCTAGATAAAGCTTTAACTGCTAGTGAAATTGAAGCTGATTATAACAACACTAAATATCCGTTTATAAATGACGCTGCATTTACACCGCAATCTTTAGAATTTTATCCAGCTACTGGTGTAGATGATATTACATCAAATAGCATTGATAGTGTAATAGTTGGCGACGTTGATTTATATCAAGCAACTCAACCGAAATATTATAATTGGCCTACTTGGCAAGCTTTTGGTGGTGTAAACTATTTACAAAGTGTTTCTAATTTAAGTACATTACCCGTTCTTAATGATAATATTACGGTTTTAGCTTGGGTTAGATATGATGATGATTCATTTTCTACTAATAGATATCATCAGATAATGTACTTATATGTTGATGATAGTAATTTAATAAAAATTAACAAAGTCAGAAGTGGTTATTCAGCAGCACCTAATAGGTTATTTGGTCAATTAAGATCAGGTGGTACAAGTTATACTATAGGTATTGATGGTAGTTTACCAGCTTTATCATCATCAACTGGATGGTTTCAAGTTGCATTAACATTATCAAATAATGAATTAAAATTATATTTTAATGCTGACCAGTTAGGTAGTACTTTAACCGTACCATCTTCAAGAAGTACCACACAGCCTGCTTTTGCGGTTGGTAGAAACTTTAATACCAGTGAAACTTTAGAAGCTGACATGTTTGGAGATATTGCTATCGTAAAACTATACGATTCAGCATTAACTGAGAATGAAATTGAATCAAGTTATAATAGTTTAAGACAAAGATTTAACTTACCTGAATTAACACCAACACCTTCAGTTACTAGAACATCTACACAGACTAGAACAAATACACAAACAGGTACACAAACACCTACCCAAACCAGAACAGCAACTCAAACACCAACAGCAACATCAACAGTTACACAAACACCTACTCAAACATCAACTGTAACATCTACCGCAACTCAAACACCTACACAAACAAGAACAATTACACCTACAGTTACATCAACCAGAACAAGAACAAGAACTAATACACCAACATACACGCAAACAGCTACATCAACAAGAACTAATACACAAACCAGAACAGCTAGCCAAACAAGAACAGCTAGTAAGACAAAGACAGCTACTAATACAGCTACACCAACAGTTACAGCAACAAACTCTGCAACACCCACTCAAACAAGAACAGCTACCCAGACTAGATCAGCTACACAAACAGCTACTAATACAAGAACTAAAACTAGTACAGCTACTGCAACTCAAACACCAACTCAAACAGCAACACCGACATATACAAGAACAGCTACTAATACACCTACAGCAGAAGCAACTGCAACTCAGACAGCAACACAAACAGCTACATCTACTGTAACAAGAACTTCAACACAGACAAGAACAGAAACACAAACACCAACAGCATCTGTTACAAGAACACAAACACCTACACAAACTAGAACAAATACACAAACCAGAACACCAACCAGTACATCAACTGTTACGGCAACAGCTACAAGTACAAGAACATCAACACAAACTAGATCACAAACTCAGACAAGAACAACAACACAAACACAAACAGCTGAACCAACAGCAACAAGAACATCTACTCAAACACAAACACCAACGGTTACAGCTACCATTACCGGTACAAGAACAGCTACACAAACATCTACAAGAACAGGTACACCAACACAGACAAGAACAGCTACCGTTACTAATACTAAAACATCTACTCAAACCCAAACACCAACAAGTACAAGAACAGGTACACAAACCCAAACACCAACAGCTACACAAACCAAAACACCTACTAAGTCAAGAAGTCAAACATCTACATCAACACCAACTTACACACCAACTAATACAGCAACAAGAACAAGAACACCTACCCAATCCGCTACTAGAACAACCACTAGAACAGCTAGCCAAACTAGAACGTCAACCCAAACACCAACAGGTACAGTAACACAAACAGCTACTCAATCACCTACACAAACCCCTACCCAAACAAGAACAAATACTAGAACACAAACACCTACTTACACTAGAACAGCTACATTTACAAGAACCCCTAGCCAGACAGATACACCTGATGTAACTGCAACAAGAACACCAACACAAACAAGTTCACAAACACCAACGCCTACCCAAACAGTAACGTCTTCTCAGACAAACACACCAACAGCTACTTTAACAGCTACTCAGTCACCAACACAAACACCTACCCAGACAAGAACAGCTACCAGAACTGAAACACCAACTCAAACAGCAACATCAACAAATACACCAACACAAACTAGAACACATTCACAAACAGCTACACCAACACAAACAAGATCACAAACACCTACCCAAACTGCTACCAATACAGTAACAAGCACACCAACATCAACACAAACGCCTACTAATACAAAGACAAGAACATTTACACCAACCCAGACACCATCACAGACGGTAACATCTACACCAACATCCACACAAACATCTACACAAACCCCAACAGTAACTCAGACAAGAACTAATACACCAACTTATACACCAACCCAGACAAGAACAGCTACTAATACGACAACCACTACCGGAACACAAACACCTACAAATACAAGAACATCTACACAGACATCAACACAAACAAGAACAAATACACGTACCCGTTCTCAAACACCAACTCAAACATCTACTAGAACAGCCACTCAAGGGGCATCACCAACAGCTACGCAAACACAAACTAGGACACCTACAGTTACTGAAACGGCTACCAGAACTAGAACTCAATCAAGAACAGCTACTCAGACAGCTACTGCAACCGTCACACGTTCTAAATCTCCAACTCAAACACCAACTGCTACAGCTACTAATACAAGAACCAATACACAAACCAGAACATCTACTCAAACAGCTACTAATACAAGAACATCTACTCAAACAGCTACTTGTACTCAAACACCTACCTCTACTAGAACATCTACCCAAACTAGAACAGCTTCTCAAACTAGAACATCTACACAAACACCTACTAACACCAAAACATCTACACAAACAGCTACAAGAACAAGTACACAGACAGCAACATCAACAAGAACATCAACTCAAACCAGAACAAATACACAAACTAACACCCCTACAAGGACAAGGACAAGAACACAAACACCAACTCAAACACCAACACAAACGGCTACAAACACCGTAACTAGTACACGAACAGTTACTAGTACAAGCACAAGATCAGGAACACCTGGTAGTACAAGAACAAGAACACCTACCCAGTCAAGAACACCAACCCAAACCGCTACATCAACACCTACCCCTACACAATCTAGAACACCAACTAATACTAGAACAAGAACATCCACTGAAACAGCTACACGAACAGCTACCAATACCGCTACTAGAACAAGAACACAAACTCCTACGCAAACATCAACAAGAACAAGTACCCAAACAAGAACAAGTACTAGAACAGCTACCAATACCGCTACTAGAACAAGAACACCAACTTACACACCAAGTGCTACTAGAACAGCTACACCAACTTATACAAGAACATCAACCCAAACCCCAACAAATACATCAACCCATGGTCAAACATGCGGATTAATTGCTAATCAAGATGCATCAAGTATTAGAAGCGCATTTGTATCAACACCAACTCCAACACAAACAAATACACCTACCGTTACTAATACACCACCATATTCTACTAATTTAGTAGCATATTGGGATGCTGATAATACCTCTAGTTATACAAGTGGTACAACTTGGTATGATTTAGCTAATAGTTATAATTTATCAATTTGCGGGCCAACATATACAACCAGTTGTGGTATCAAATACTTCTGTTTCAGTAGTGGTGATGGTATGGTTGGTGATTCCATATTAAAAGATTTTTCAAGCGGTTGTAACTTAACTTATGTAGCTTGGGTTAATTTTGATAGTTTATCCGATGCTGACGTGATAACTGATGCAGCTAATTCTGGTAACAGACAAGCTGCATTAGGTACAAACAGCGGTAGTTGTTTATATGCCCAAGTTCAATATGGTACAGGCGGTGTTAATGACAGCTGTGTTTATAACTCAGGTTGTTTATCTACAGGTGAATGGAATCAGTTATCATTTACATATTCACCAACTGATGGTACAAAATTGTATTATAACGGTGATATGGTTAATAGCAATTCCATTACACCGTTCCTTGATTATGCATCGCATGGTTGTTTTGCAATTGGTAGAGATCCTTGGAATTCATCATGTAATTTATTTACCGGTAAAATTGGTCAAGCTAAAGTCTTTAATGACACATTATCTCAACAAGATATAAACAATTTATATAATTCCAATAAAAATAGATATTGTGTTGGTTCACCTCAAGTCACACAAACAGCTACAACAACAAGAACACCTTCTACTGGATTTTATCCTGCAGATTCTAATACCTGGTATGATCTCACAACTAATGTAAATGACTTTAAATTTGCATCAGGAGATACATATTATCCTAACGTTTCATTGTTATTACATATGAATGGTAACAATGATGGTACAACGTTTACAGATAGTAGTAGCTCAGTTAATACCGTTACAACATACGGTAGTGCAGTAACAAGTACGGATCAGTATAAATGGGGCGGTAGTAGTGGTTATTTTAACGGCTCCGGTTCAAGTTATTTAACTGTACCTAACACAGCTGCAAATTTTGGTAGTGATGATTTTACAATTGAAGCTTGGGTTAGATTTGACAGTTTACCAAGTGATGAGAGTCATTATATATTAACAGATTATAGTGAACAAGATAACAGCAGTAACGTAACGGTTTTTGCCCTTCACTGGGAAGAAGGTTTAAGATTTTTATCTGTTGATTCTGGGTCGTTCTTAGTTAATGCAAGTCAAGGTAATACTTCAGGTTGGAGTACTAATACTTGGTATCATGTTGCCGCTACTAGAAGCGGTAATACCTTTAAGGTATTTAGAGATGGTACAGAACTTAACTCTGCAACTTATTCTGGTACATTGTTTAATGGTGTTTCAAGCAGTATAATTGGTACATCTAACTTCTTTCAAAATTCCGATTCAATGGACGGTTATATCCAAGATTTAAGAATTACAAAAGGTATAGCTCGTTACACTGATGATTTTACACCACCAAATGCTACGTTTGCTAATTACAATTTATCTGAACCATCTTATAATATAGCTGATACATTATCATCATATTACACAGTAAATGATATAGTTCTAGATAATAATAATCTTAATGTTGGAACTACCCTTAGTGCATTTACTGTTGGTATGTGGATTAAAACAGATAGTTCTGCTATTGACGGAGGGGTAAGTCCTAAATTGTTTATGTTAGACGGTCCTTCGGGAGATAATGCCGATAACTTTCAGTTAGGTATTAATGTTGACACCGGTACATTACAAGCATACAATACTCTGTTATCCGGTGCCGATACATTAAGTGCTGACGGTTATACAGATTTGACTGATGGTAATTGGCATCAAGTTTATGCAACTTTAGGTTATAATGATATACCTGTAGATCCGTATTATGAAAATGTAAGTTTACTCTTACATATGAATGGATTAAGTGGATCACAAACCTTTACCGATTCAAGTTTATCAGCTTCTGATAACAATATTACCACAAATGGTAATGCAATGATTACAGATGACGAGTATAAATTTCAAGGTACTAGTGGTTATTTTCAAGGGTCAGAAGATTTTCTATCTTGGCAATCATCAGCTTTGGCTTTTGGTACTGATGATTTTACTCTTGAATATTGGATTTATTTCAACTCTATATACAATTGGATAACACACGTTTCTACAACTAGAGCATCTAATGGGTTTAATACTTGGACAGGAGCTAATGGCGATACTGGTTGGTATGCACAAGGAGCAAGAATAGTAGAATGGAATGGTGTAACTTCAGGTCAATGGTACCATTATGCTTTTACAAGAGAAAGCGGTAGTTTAAGAATGTTTGTTAACGGTACTTTAGTTGATACTGCAACAGATACAAGAAACTATACCCAGACATATTCTGAAATTGGTGATATTGCAGGATATTCAACTGAACCTTTAAATGGTTACATGCAAGATGTTAGAGTAACTAAAGGAGTTGCTCGTTATACAAGTAGTTTTACACCACCAAATAATCAGTTTTATCCTGGTACGGGTACGGTATCTACATTATATGTAGATGGTTATCCAGAAGTATCTTATAATAATTATATAACGCCTACTGATTTAAATAACGGTAACATTAGACCTAGAATTGGTGGTTATAGTTATACTAAAGGTAGATTAAACGGAGATATATCTCAGTTTAAAATGTATAACAGGGAAATGTCTGCTGATGATGTACAAGATGATTATGAAGCAACATTCCAACGTTTTAATTTACCACAATTAACACCAACGCAAACACCTACCCAAACTAGAACACAAACACCAACCCAAACACGTACATCTACACAAACTAGAACAGCTACTCAAACTAGAACAGCCACCCAAACTAGAACACGCACCCAAACTAGAACGAGAACACAAACACCAACTAGATCAAGAACCCCAACCCAAACTAGAACAGCTACCCAGACACCAACACAAACTATAACAGGTACCCATACCCCTACACAAACAAGAACAGCTACTCAGACACCAACACAAACCAGAACAGGAACTCAAACAGCTACCCAAACGGTAACACCTTCACCTGGTTCTTATTATATAAGAGCGTTTGGTGGTTGTGAAATTCAATGTGAAGGTTTTCGTTACCATATATTTTGTACAGATTATAGATGTGTATATGATTATGATTTTTATGTAAACAATACCGCTAGTAGTGAAGTTTATAACACTATTGAAGCCATGGTCGTTGCCGGTGGTGGTGGTGGTGCTGGTGGTGAGTATAACTACGGTCTTGGCGGTGGTGGTGCCGGTGGTGTTGTATTGAGCGCTTTCCAAGCTACAACAGGTAATTTTAAAGTAAGTGTAGGTGCTGCATCATTTGGTAACCCAAGTTGGAATCAAGGTTATACTAGAGGTTATAACTCAATGTTCGGTACCATTAGTGCTTGCGGTGGTGGTCAAGGTGGTTATTCCGGTCTTCCATGGAACGGTGGTCGTTTTAACGGTCAATCCGGTGGTTCCGGAGCAGGTGGTACAAGTGTTGATAACGGTGGTTATCGCGGTTGTGGTGGTGCTGGTATACCAGGTCAAGGTCATGATGGTGGAGCAGTTTGTGCTTCATCTAGTGGTGGTGGCGGTGGTGGTGCCGGTGGACCAGGTCAGTTATCTTGTGACGGCACTACTGGTTGTTGCGGTGATGGTGGTGTCGGTGTATGTTTCGAAATGTTTGGTACCCTATGTTGGGTCGGTGGTGGTGGTGGTGGCTGCCGTGGTGTTGGTGGCTGCGGCGGTGGTGGCTCCGGTGGTCGTAGATGCGGTAGTAACTCTGCAGGTGTTGATGGTACCGGTGGTGGTGGTGGTCCTAGATCACGCGGTGGTAATGGTATTGTAGTTATTAAGTACCCATTCCCTGATAATCCTAATACTACACCTACACCTACTAGATCTCAAACACCTACCCAAACCCAAACACCAACTCAAACAGGTACAGTTACTAAAACTAATACCACAACTAGAACAATAACAAAAACACAAACAAAAACACCTACACAAACAAGATCTCAAACTCAAACATCTACCCCTACAAATACACAAACACCTACCTATACATTTACACCAACACAAACCCAATCAATAACTCAGTCACCGACAATAACAAAATCAATAACTGAGACAATAACTCAAACACCTACAGGTACACGTACTAGAACAAATACAAGAACAGCTACCCAAACTAGTACAAACACACCAACACCCACACCAGTTTATAGTAGCACACCAACAAGAACACAAACACAAACAAGTGGAATAGTTACAAGTAACTTAGTTGCTAATCAAGATGCAAGTGATGTTTGTACTAATTACGTGCATACACCCACACCTACAAAAACAAATACTATTAACTACACACCAACATCAGTTGGGTATTCATCAAATTTATGTTTATATTTTGAGCCTAATAATACGTTGAGTTACCCTGCATCAGGTGGTTGCTTTTTCTATAATTTACAAGGTGATACTGATATATATGTTTGCTATACAAATTACCCGACGTTAACATCAACCGGTACCGGTATGCAATACACTTATTGGAATGGTGATAATAGATTATATAGCACCCCTAATTATTGGGCTGACACTATTAACCCTGATGAGGGTTCGGTTGAAGCTTGGGTATGTATCGATAATAGGTATTACGCTAGAACAATTGCAGCTTACGGTCGTAATGGTGCTGCTGATTATGGTTTTTGGTTATTTGTATCAGAATGGAACGGTTATCCTAGAAGTTACGACGGTAGAGGTATTGTTTTCGGTACTAGAAGAAGTAACGGTGGATATTATTGCGCTTGTGCAGGTGCAACCAGAACTAACGATTTGTTCAATGGGCAAGGTCATAATAGGCAATGGGCTCATGTTGTAGGTGTTTATAGTAAAGATCATACATGTTTGTTTGTTAATGGTGAATTAGTTGATATGATTAACTCCGAAGGTACTTGTATGACCTGTTATTGGAGTAATTCAGCTGATAATTACTTTACTATTGGTACTGCTCCTGATGGTAATTGTCGTATGTGCGGTGGTTTAGGTTCATACAAATACTATAATTGTGCATTAAACCAAGCTCAAGTTAAAGAAAATTACGATACCGAAAAATACAGGTATATGTACGACTTACCTGAAAGAGCTGTAACACCTACCAAAACTAAAACAAGATGTAATACAATTACAGCTACACAAACTGCTACACCAACAAATACAATGACTGCTACCCAAACACGAACCGTTACTCAAACGTCAAGTGTTTGTTCAACTCCAACACCAACTTATAATAGTATAGCTATTTCAGGTGGTACTTGTAGTTACCAATGGGGTAATAAATGTATACACGTTTTCAATGAAACCGATACAATGTGTATCAAATATCACGGTGATAATTGTTTATTATGTTATCTGGTAGTAGGTGCAGGTGGTTCTGGTGGCGTTGTACGTAACAATGGTACTCAAGCAGCTGGTGGCGGTGCCGGTGGTTATTTAGAAGGTTCTATGTACTTAGCTCCTTCATCAATTGGTACACATACCGTTCAGGTTGGTCAAGGTAGATATTTCTGTAACGGTGAAGATAGTATATTTTTACATTTAACAGCATTTGGTGGTGGTAGGGGAGCTGATTGTTGTTATGGTGTTTCCTGCTCCGGTGGTTCCGGTGGCGGCGGTACTAACTGGTCAAATAGAGGCGGTTGTTGCCCTGGTCAAGGTAATTGCGGTGGATATAGACCATATTCATGGTGCCCGCCAACTTATGGTGGTGGTGCTTTAGATGAAAACGGCTATGGTTGTACAAGTGATATTACCGGGTTATCTGCTACTTACGCAACTGGTGGTGCTCCTGCTGGTAATTATGCTGCAAGAACAGGTGGTAATGGTTGTAATAGTGACCCAATACCTAACACCGGTAATGGTGGTGCAGGTGTTTATAGTTATAACTATGGAGGAGATAAATTTCCTAACGGGTTACCTGGTTCATCCGGTGTTGTTATTTTAAGTTACACTATAAGTGGTCCTGAAGGTCATTATACAACCCCAACACCAACCCAAACATCGTCACCTACTAGATCGCCTTCACCAACAACTAGTAAAACGCCTACGTATACATGTACTAGAACTAAAACATCTACATGTACTAAAACAAGAACTTGTACACCAACTAATACAAGTACAAGAACAAGAACACCTACCGTTACAAACACTGAAAATGCTATAGGCGACCCTTATTACAATAACAACATTTATACATTCAGAATGGATGGTAATAATGGTGATGGGTTTATATGTGATTACGGTGCTTGTAATTACGGTAATGTTGGTATAACATGCGGTAAATTTACGACAGATGAGTATAGATATGGTACCGGGTCGGTTAAATTTGATTGCAATTGTACTTACATTTGTATGACCACAACAGTTCACCCTACATCTGGATCACTTATTAATTGTGGTATAATGTTAGATGGGTGCGATTGGGGGTGGACATTACAAGGTTATTGGAAAGCTACTACTCAATGCGGGTTTTCATTATTATGTAGTAATAGATGCGGTAACAGTGAAATTTACATGAATAGCAACAATTGTTTTTACGTTCATTGTTGTAACGTATATGCAGTTGGTTTTGATGTAGATAGTTGTTTCTGTAACTTTAGTGTATGTGATTGGAACCATTATATGGTTTCGCAATGTTTAGACTCTTCAGGATCAGCTTATTATAGATTCTGGATGAATGGATGTTATTTAGGTGAAAGAAATGTTGGTAGTGGTCCTAGAGGTATAAAATGTGCTTGTTTCAATAATAGAAACGCCAGTAACAATACAACTTATATGGCAGAAACAAGGTTGTATACCACGACAGAAAAATGCATGACTATTTTCGGTTGGGGTGAAGAACCTCCATATTGGACATGTACCTTAGGTTATTATCCATACCCTGGAAATTACCCAATAACAACACCAACTAAAACAGTTTCAGTTTCACCAACTCAAGGTTCATCACCTACACCTACATTAACAAATACTTCAACATTAACCCAAACACCTACACAAACACCTACCACAACCCCTACATATTCAGTAACACAAACAAGAACAAGAACTAAATCACAAACAAGAACACCTTCACAAACAAGAACCAATACAAGAACAAGAACACAAACACCTACACAAACACCTACAAATACACCAACTAAAACACGTTCCACCACACCAACTAAAACATTAACAAACACCAAAACAGCAACGTTTACAACCACACCTACTTGCACACAAACAAATACACCAACAGTAACTCAAACTAACACACCAGCTAGAACTGCTACATACACTAATACACATTCAGCTACCGCAACTTGTAATGTTACAGTAACTAAGACACAAACTCGTACTAGCAGTAATACACCGACATACACACCAACAAGAACCCAAACAGGTGTAAATAAATGCGGATTGATAATGCATATAGATGTTAGCAATCCAAATAGTTTTCCTGAGTTATCTGCAGGTAGCACTGAATGTAACCGTGATGTTTATAACTTAGTAAACGGATGTATTGGCTGTTTTAACAATGATTTGTATAACTCTTTCAGTACATACTGCGATAAAAGACGTAGTATTTCAATGTGTTGTGGTGGTGGTATTTATATGTGCAACGTAAACAAGTGTTGCTCTAGTTGGTGTGATGCTGATACCGCAATTTATAGGGTTGATAATTCACCTGGGTTTACAATTATCACCACATTTAAGCCTTATTGTATAACTGAAGGTAGTTTAATGTGTTTAGAAAATGTATTCAATCTTTACAGACGTACCGATTGTACATTAGATTTTTATATATATGATAGATGTGGAAGTGATATTGGTTATACTTGGGGTTGCCAGCCTTTATTATCGTCTACTAATATTACCACAGTAGCAGCATCTTATGATAACACATGCGGGTGTTTTAGAATATACGTTAATGGTTGCTGTAAAGACGGTTATCAAAGAAAATTGTACTACATGACACCAAGATGTACTAACGGTTGGTTAACAATGTTTTGTAATGGTTGTGCAGCTAGTGAATTTTATTCAGCTAAATTATATAATAGAGTATTATCTGATGTTGAAATAGCTCAAGATTACAATCATGATGCATGTAAGTATGATTACACACCAATTCCATTAGTAACCCCTACACCAACATCATCTAACACACCAACAAGAACAAATACTATAGGGTTATCACCTACCACTACGCCTGCAGGTTGCTTTTTAAAGAGTGATAAATTAGTATTACACTTAGATTTTTATCAAGGACAATCTTACCCATATTGCACATTACCTGAAAGAGATGGTGAGAATGGTCAATATGTTTATGTTGAAGATTTATCACCAAGAAATAATCATGGTAGACTTACTGTATACAATTCTTGTTATTGTGCAGACCCATATCAGGGTACACTTTCATTCAGAAGTGGTATGTGTTTACCTGAAAATACAGATTTAACATTCTTCTGCGAAGATTTTACCGTAGCATTCTGGGCAAGACCCGTTTCAACAAGCGGTGATCAAAGCGTAGTAGATAGGTATTCATGGAATAACAACCCGTTTGATATATATTGGAGAGGTAGCGATTGTAGATATATAGTTAGTGGTCAGGGATTACCTACTTTATGTACACAACAGCTTACATTAAGTTCATTCCATTATGTTAATGTTTCTAGAAGAGCTAATGAAATTGCAATTTATTCAAATGCAGGTGATCTATTTTGCTGCCCTGTAAATAATTGTTACAATATCTATGATTACGGTCGTCCATACACACTTGGAGCTTTTTGTAATTTAGCTCAATATAGAGTTTATTGTGGGTTTGGTATGACAAGAGATGAAGTAATTTCTGACTTCAAAGGTTTGTCTGCTAGGTATCAAGCTACACCTGCTCCTACTAATACACAAACACCAACACAAACATCTACCGTAACTAGAACTAGAAGTTATACTCCAACAAGAAGTAGTTCACCAACTATTGGTGTTACCCCTACACCTACTGCTACACAATATGTAGCAGCACCGGATTGTTTAACAATTAGTTACGATTTTTATAATCAACAATCATATCCTAATTATACAAGATCAGCTTACGGGTGTACCGAAAGTAATATTGTTGACTTAACTAATCATGGTAACGATGGTACGTTATTTTGTAATGACTTGACACTTTATTCACAGAAATGTTGTCATAAATTTTGTTGCCCATACGGTACATGTTACCCAATAAGCAACTACCCTTGGTATAGCAATTGCGAATATGATGGTGGTGGTACCTTATGTTGGGATGAACGTTGCAGTTGTTCTGGAGCAGTTTATTTTAACAACCCTAATGCTTTTGAAACTTTATCCGGCGACTTTTCAGCAACAGCTTGGATTTGCCCTACTAGGGTTAATTCTACAATTTTAGGTAATACGAAAAGAATAGGTACTTATGGCCATGATTACCAACTTTGGTGGTTAGTTGATGATCAGTGTAGAGCTAGATTTTACACTAATGGTTTATATTCAACAGGTGGTGATGTTTGGACTTACCCATTAAGTGCTTTAACATTATGTGAATGGAGTCATGTAGCATTTGTAAGAAAGAATAATGTAAGTTATGCTTATTTAAATGGTGTGCCTGGATTATCAGCAGAAAATACTTCTAATATACTTTCATTATCTTCTTGTAATTTATTGCCTATGTTAGGTGGTTATCGTCAAGAAAGGAACGATTATCGTTGGAAGGGTAGTATTGCAACATTTAGATGGTATCAAACATGTGGTTTATCTCACGAACAAGTTTGCGCTGATTACGCAGCATTATCAAGTAGATATACATTATCAGTATGTACACCACCTGTAACGCCTACAAACACACCTACAGTAACTCAAGGTGCATGTGTTTCAACAAGAAACTTATGCTTATTCTTAGATTCAACAAATACATTTAGTTATCCTGCAAGTGGTGGTAATCGTTGGTATGATTTATCTGATAATCATTACGAAACTATAATGGCCGGTTATAGATTAGTTGATGATAATTATATTAATCCAAGACATTTAGAATGGCAAAATGGTTACGGGTATAACAATACATTCCAACCTCTTACTGCATCTGATTGGACCATTACATTAGCAATGCAGCCTAATGAAGAAACTAGGGAAATGTACTTGTTTGATACCAATTACCCTGATATGGGTATATCTATGAACATGGGTAACGGTAGTTATGATGCATATCATAGATATTATAACATTGGTATCGGACATGGTGATAATGTATATCCATTAAGTGGTAGTTGGGGATTCTCTAAGTTACCTGTAAGTGAAGGTAGATTTGATGTTATTACTTACAGAAGAACAAAAGATAAAATGTCTGGTTTTATCAACGGTGTTCAAGCATTTAACATAGATATAACCGATCCATACGGTTATAGATTTTACCCTGGACATAATTTTAATATATTCTCCGATCAAGGTGAAGGTAATAGATTTTATGGTAAAGTTGGCGCAGTAGCAGTTCATGGTACCGCATTAACAGATTATGAAGTAGCTAGAATGAATAACTACTTATTATCTAAGTTTAATAAAACATTAGCTCCTTTAGTAACTCCCACACCAACGAATACATCAACAGGTCAATCACCTTATCTATGGCAGGACATTAGCTCAAATAATAATGATCTTACTATAGCAAATAGAGACGAATATTCAGATTATAATGCCATTGTATTGAACTTCCAAGGATTAAGCGGTCAAACAACATTTGTTGATAGTAGTAGCGCTAATGCTGAATTTATTACTTTAGGAGATGCATTTATTACTACATCTGAATACAAATTTGGTAGTAGTAGTGGTGAATTTAATCGCTCCGGTAACGTTGATGGTATTATGAAACCAGCATATGCTGGTTATGATATGAGATTTTATACCAACGACTTTACTATTGAGTCCTGGGTTAAATTAAGAAGTATGCCTACAAGTGATTCTTGGCCAACTAATTGGCAAAATCATCAAATGATTATCACTAGTGGCGATCCTGGATCTGGAAATGGTTTTGGTTTCTTAATAGGTCAGACAAAATTAATTGTACATTATACCGATACTCAAAGAATTAACGGTACTCACGGAATGGAAATTGATAAGTGGTATCATTTAGCAGTTTCTAGAGAATCTGGAGTAATGAGATTATTTGTTAATGGCACTAAGATAGCTGAAACTACTTGGGGTGACAGTGTTACTAACGGTAATTATATATACGTTGCATGTGAAACTGGTCAAGGTGCAAGTTTAGATGGATGGATGAACGGGTTGAGAGTAACAAGAGATGTTGCAAGATATACAGCAGATTTTGATACTCCTCAAGATATGTTCCCAAGTTATGTATATTCACCATCAATTAATTACAATGTTGCGGATAGTTTATCATCTTATTATGTTGCGATGTCCGGGCATGGTGATTATGCTGAATTAAGCGGATATAATTCATTAAGTTCATTCAGTGTAGGTATGTGGGTTCAATCTAATTCTAAATCATTGAGTAATGGTATTAGTCAGAACATTTTCAAATTTGATGGACCTACCGGAGATACAATTGATAATTTCCAGATGAATGTTGATCCATTATCTGGTACATTGCAAGTTTATACATTACCTGAAGCAACAGCAGGTGCTTTAAGTGCAACAGGTACAACTAATATAACAGATGGTAAATGGCATCATATTTACACAACCTTAAGTGGTGATGTTAATGTACCTACAGATTCATATTACCCGAATGTTAAGTTGTTATTGCATATGAACGGTGCGAATGAATCTACTACATTTACCGATAGTAGTAGCGCTGCAAGAACACCATCAGATGTTGCAGGTAATACTGAAATTCTTACTAACGATTATAAGTGGGGTGGAAGTAGTGGTTACTTCGACGGTAGCGGTGACTATTTATTATATAGTGATAGCGATGATTGGCATTTTGGTGATGGAGATTTCACTATTGAAGCTTGGATGAAATCACCAGGTGGGCCTTCTACTGGTAATTATCAGATTATAGCAAGTCAATCGTCATTTGGAGCATCTTCTAATTCAGCATTCTACTTAGGAGCGTTATCTGATAGTAATGGTGGTTATGCAGTTGGTGCAATTAGTACTACTGGTACAGGTTGGACATATACAAATACAAGCACAATTGCTGTTAACGATAATGCATGGCACCATGTTGCATTAGTTAGAAATGGTACTTCATTAAGAGTTTACGTTGATGGTATATCAACTAGTAATACAGATGTAGGTACAAGCTCAGTATATAACAGTACAAGAGATCTTTATATTGGTAGTCAAAATAGATCTCAATACATGAACGGTTATTTACAGGATGTTAGAATAACTAAAGGTATTGCTCGTTACACCGGTAACTTTAGAAGACCTACAACAACATTCTACCCTGGTAAGTTTAATGATATGAGAATTTATGTTGATGGTTATCAAGATCATTCAACATTAATTGACTTCCAAGGAGATGTTAGTAACTTGAATAACGGAAATCCAAGACCTAGAATGGCAAGCTATAATGGTTTGAGCGGGTTTATGGATGGTAAATATGCATCATTAAAAGTTTATGACACAGCATTGACGTTATACCAGGTTCAGTTAAATTACGAAACCACATTTAAACGTTTTAACTTACCACAGTTATCACCTACACCTACTAATACTAGAACTAGAACACAAACCCCTACACAAACATCAACTGTAACTAGAACAAACACCCAAACAGTTACTAGAACAAGATCACCACAACCTACACAAACAAGAACACCATCTAATACAAGAACAAATACTTCAACACCTACTAATACACCAACATCAACACAAACACCAACCCAGTCGCCTACCAATACAAGAACACCAACTGAAACAAGAACAAACACCCAAACAGTAACCAGTACAAGAACAAGAACACAAACAAGAACATCTAGTCAAACAAATACACCTACGCAATCCAGAACACCTACCTTTACACCTACAAGAACAAGAACTAGAACAGAAACACCAACACAAACACCTACAAATACATCTACTAGAACAACAACACAAACACCTACAAGTACAAGAACAAGTACACAGACAAGAACGTCTACACAAACTGCTACTAACACCAGAACAAGAACACAAACTAGAACAGCTAGCCAAACAGCAACAGCTACCCAGACTAGAACATCTACACAAACCAGATCACAGACACCAACACAAACAAGAACAAGTACACAGACACCTACACAAACAAGAACAGCTACACAGACACCAACGCAAACAGCGACATCTGCAATTCAAAGTGATTTGATAGCATATTACGATGCCGATAATACAACCACAACCGGAGATCTTTCGGATACATATTATTCAGACGTTCAGTTACTATTACATATGAACGGAACCGATGGTTCTACAACGTTCACTGATAGTAGTAGTGCTTCTAATACAGCATCAAATACAAATACAGAAATTAGTACCGATCAATTTAAATTTGGTGGTAGTAGTGCTTATTTTGATGGAACAGCTTACCTAAATTATTCTTCTGGGTTAGCTTTAGGTTCATCTGACTTTACTTTTGAAACATGGGTTTATGTAAGTTCTATAGGTAGTAGACAGTACATTTTTGATACAAGAGGTGGTGGATCTGGTGGGGTATTATTAACTGTTGAAGCAAATGGTAAAGTTTTATTCTCTGGTGGTATAATAAGCGCTGATACATATTCAACTTCAACATTATCAAATAACACTTGGTATCATTTAGCTGCTGTAAGAGATAGTAGTACTGCAAGATTATTCATTGACGGTACACAAGAAGCTACCGTTTCAATATCCGGTACGGCTCCAGGTGGTCAATTAATAATTGGATCAAAATCTGACGGTACATCAAAACTAACTGGTTATATAGATGAGTTTAGACTTACAATTGGTACTGCTAGATACACAAGTAATTTCACACCACAATCTAGAGAGTTTTATCCAGCTACTGGAATAGGTGATATTACATCAAATAGCATTGATAGTGTAATAGTAGGTGATGTAGAATTAAATCAAACAAGTCCTAAGAGTTATGTATGGCCAACCTCTACAGGTGATGCGGTTAATTATATAGAACGGTTTCTAATTTAAATACGTTACCTGTTTTAAATGATAGTTTTACAATTATTTCATGGGTTTATTTTGATGATAGTTCTTTTACATCAAATGAAACTCAAGTAATGTTTACTTATGTGGGGGATTCAAGCAATTGGTTATTAGTGCAAAAAGAGCGTTCAGGATTACCTGTAGGCAATAAGTTATATGCTAATTTAATACTTGGTGGCTCTTCTTACACCATTACAATGCCAACAGCTCTTACCACATCAACCGGTTGGTTCCAATTTGCAATAACTGTTGATAGCTCTAATATGAAAATGTATTTCAATGCTGATCTTGAAGGTACCGTTTCGATACCTTCTAGCAGAAATACATCAGAAACATTGTTAAGCGTTGGTAAAAGTTATGGTTCAGTTAGAGATATGAACGGTGAAATTGCTATCGTTAAAGTATACAACGATGCATTAACTGAAAATCAAATAGAAGCTAGTTACTCAGCATTACGTCATAGATTTGACTTACCTAGATTAACACCAACGAGAACAAGAACACAAACACCTACTCAAACAGCTACGCAGACAAGGACACCAACCCAAACTGCTACCGAAACAAGAACACAAACACCGACACAAACAAGAACATCTACACAAACAAGAACAGCTACCAATACACGTACACGTACACGTACGCAAACACCAACAAATACTAGAACAAGAACGCAAACACCGACAAGAACAAGAACTCAAACACCTACAAATACACGTACACGTACACAAACACCAACAAGTACGAGAACAGCAAGCCAAACACAAACACCTACAAGAACGCAAACACCAACCAATACAAGAACATCTACACAAACAAGAACAGCTACTAATACATCAACTAGAACAAGAACACAAACTCCTACTAACACTAGAACGAGAACACAAACACCTACTCAAACACGTACACGTACACGTACACGTACCCAAACACCAACGAGAACAGCAACACAAACGAGAACAAACACACAAACAGCTACACAAACACGTACACAAACACCAACTAATACTAGAACAGCTACTCAAACGAGAACAGCTACTCAGACGAGAACAGCTACTCAGACAAGAACACAAACACGTACACGTACGCAGACAAGAACAGCTACTCAGACAAGAACAAGTACTCAGACACCAACACAAACAAGAACAAATACCCAGACGAGAACAAATACTCAAACTAGAACAGCTACCCAATCCAGAACAGCTACGAGCACGGTTTCTCGTTATCCAACACCAACACAGACAAGAACATCTACGCAGACGAGAACATCTACGCAGACAAGAACAAACACACAAACAGCTACTAATACACGTACACGTACGCAGACAAGAACACGCACACAAACACCTACACAGACAAGAACAAACACACAAACACGTACACGTACACAAACACCGACTCAGACGAGAACACAAACACCAACACAGACGAGAACATCTACGCAGACAAGAACAGCTACTCAAACAAGAACAAAAACAAATACACAAACATCTACTAACACACGTACACGTACACAAACACCGACGCAGACAAGAACGCAAACACCAACACATACACGTACACGTACACAAACCCGTACACGCACCCAAACACCAACAAATACACAAACACGTACACGTACACAAACACCAACATCAACGCAGACCGGAACACAAACAAGAACACCTACGTTTACGAGAACACCAAGTCAAACAGATACACCTGACGTAACACGTACACGCACACCAACCCAAACTAGAACACCAACCCAGACAGCTACACGTACTAGAACACCTACCCAGACAGCTTCTAGAACAGCTACAAGTACACCAACACAAACAAGAACGTCATCACAAACAGCTACTCAAACAGCTACTAATACGAGAACGGTTACGCAAACGTCTACGCAAACCGCTACTAACACACGTACATCAACACAGACAAGAACTGCTACTCAGACAAGAACGAGAACACAAACGCCTACACCAACAGAAACACGTACACGCACACAAACACCTACAAATACTAGTACACGTACACGAACACAAACACCGACAAATACACGTACAAATACACAAACACGTACACGTACACAAACGCCAACAGCAACTAACACTCGTACACGTACAAGAACACCAACCAATACAAGAACATCTACGCAGACAAGAACGTCTACGCAGACGAGAACATCTACACAGACGAGAACGAACACACAAACATCTACTGCAACTGTTTCACGTTATCCGACACCAACGCAAACAAGAACACAAACCCCTACTCAAACAGCAACAAATACACGTACGCGTACACAAACACCAACTGAAACACGTACACAAACGCCAACAAATACACGTACGCGAACACAAACACCAACAAATACCAAAACCAGTACAAGTACAAGAACACAAACCCCTACAAATACCGCTACTAGTACACGTACAAGAACACAAACACCTACAAGTACGGCAACACAAACTGCTACGCAAACACGTTCACGCACACAAACGAGAACGAAATCTAACACACGTACAGCCACACAAACAAGAACATCTACTAAAACATCAACTCAAACATCAACGAGAACACCAACACAAACAAAAACAAATACCCAAACTGCTACTAACACAAGAACATCTACATCAACTTACACGCAGACCGCTACAAATACAAGAACATCAACACCTACATATACACAAACACCTACATCTACAAGAACAAATACGCAGACAAGAACCGAAACTAATACAAGAACACGTACACAAACACCTACTAGAACACATACACCTACTAAGACAAGCACTAGAACAACCACACAAACCGCTACAAATACTAAAACACGTAGTAGTACACCAACTCGTACACGCACAGAAACGCCAACGAGAACAAGAACAGCCACACAAACAAGAACGTCTACCAGAACAGCAACAGAAACGGTAACACGTACGCGTTCACAAACACCTACAAACACTAAGACAGCAACGCAGACAGCAACGCAGACAAGAACACAAACTCCTACAAACACACGTACTAATACAGTTACAAAGACGAAAACGTCTACACAGTCAAGAACGTCTACAAGAACAAGAACACAGACACCTACAAGAACACGTTCACAATCGCCAACGAGAACACAATCTCCCACAAGAACACGTACTAGAACACGTACTGAAACACCAACACCAACAAACACTAAGACAGCAACGCAGACAGCTACTAATACGTCAACTAAGACACGTACACAAACACCTACACAATCTGCTACACGTACGCGTACGAGATCAAATACACCGACACGTACACGTACAAGATCCAGAACACAAACACCAACATCAACACGTACAGCAACACAAACATCTACACGTACGCGTACAAGAACACCAACCCAGACGAGAACGAAATCTAACACTCAAACAGCTACACGTACGCAAACACCAACCAATACACGTACGAGATCGCAAACACCAACACGTACTAAGTCTAGAACAGCTACTAAGACACGTACACAAACGCCAACAGCTACTAGAACAAAATCTAATACGCAGACAGCTACTAATACGAGAACAGCTACGAGTACGAGAACAAGAACTAAGACACGTACACAAACACCGACACGTACGCAAACACCAACAAATACACGTACAGCTACGCAAACGAGAACAAAATCTCAGACAGCTACGCGTACAAGAACACCTACCAGAACAGCAACACCAGCTGTAACACGTACAAGAACACCAACCGTTACACGTACTAAATCAATAACACAAACACCTACACCAAGTAGAACGAGAACACAAACACGTACACAAACACCTACACAGACACGTACACGTACACGCACACCGACCAGATCAGCAACACGTACACGTACACAAACACCTACTCGTTCACAAACACCGACACGTACAGCATCACGTACGCGTACACCAACAAATACACGTACACAAACTCCTACATATACACGTACGAGAACAAGAACACCAACCTATACACGTACGAGAACGCAAACAAGAACTAAGACACGTACACAAACACCTACTAGAACGCGCACACCAACCCAAACACGTACACAAACACCTACACGTACAAGAACACCAACTCAATCAGCTACACGTACACGTACACGTACAAGATCACGTACACAAACACCTACACGTACAAGAACACCAACCCAGTCGCCTACACGTACGAGAACAAGAACACGTACATGTACGCCTACACGTACGAGAACACCAACCAGAACGAAGTCGATTACACAATCACGTACACGTACGAGAACACCAACCCAAACACGTACACGTACACAAACACCTACACGTACGAGAACACCAACCAGAACGAAGTCGATTACACAATCACGTACACGTACGAGAACACCAACCTATACACGCACGAGAACATGTACACCTACACGTACACAAACACCAACCAGAACGAAATCTATTACACATTCACGTACACGTACGAGAACACCAACCCAAACACGTACACGTACACGTACAAGAACACCAACCTACACACGTACGCGTACACAAACGCCTACTAACACGAGAACAAGAACACCTACGCGTACAAGAACACCAACCTATACACCTACACGTACTAGAACGAAGACAAGAACACCAACCAGAACGAAGTCTATTACAGAATCCAAGACGAGAACGCCGACCAGAACAAGTACACATACACCTACACAGACAAGAACACCCACAGTTACGAGCACACCTCCCGTGCCTAATGAATGTTCAAGTGTAACTGATTTAATATGTTCAGGCGCGACTTGTCCAACAATAACTAGCTATACCTGTGCTAATTATACCAGCGGTAGTTATGCTTGTACTAATTTAATGCCCGAAACAAAATGTACAGGTACGCAAGGATTTAGATGCTTTAATCAAGCAAAAGCGCACCCTTGGTGGACAAGTAGAACAGACAATTATGGTAATACTTCTAACACCTATATATTACCCTGGGGTACACCAACCAGTGGTTACGGGTATAAAGTTAGATGTATAAGCACTTCTTGTGTTTTTGGATGGACATGGAAAATATGTTTTCCATTTGGCGGGTTTATTACATATGGGTGTGACCCTTATTTTTGTAGCGCTGGTACATTTAAAGCTACATATAACTACCCTACTATTAACTCTAACGTATCTTCATATAGCACTATAACATGTTCTGTAGATTATTCTACTTTAACTACCGGTCAATGTATAAAATTTTGTTATTCTTGTGAAGTATATAACCCTGCTATGACATTTGCAACTACAAATATGTTGGCAGATAGTAGTAATTGTTTTACTTATAGTTATTACGTAAACAATTGTCGAGCTTCAGGTACACCTCTATATTGGTGTTGGTGTGCTCCAAAACCGTCTGGGTATACTCAACATGATTCTTGGATGCCTGCTATTTATACCGCTTGTAGTACATGTAATTTATGTGCATTAGCTAATCTTTATGATTGCGGATATTCAGGTAGATGTATTTATGCATGGCAATCTAATTGGTGGAGTAATTATCATATAGATAATATGTGTGACAAATATCTTTGTGCCGGTTATGATTCAACTAGTTTATGTTGGGGTTGCGGTTGTAAATACATATTGGCAAATGTAGGGTGTGAAAATTATTCATTAGCTTATTGTTGTAGAAACACCACATGTGGTTTTACATGCGGAGGTCAATATGTACATAATATTTGTCTTCCGGGAAGTGATGGTGGGTGGTATGCCTATTATACAATGTGTTGTACAAATTGCATTCCTATGATGGCAAATAAGGCATGTATGGTAAAATGTTCAGTTTGTAGTTCTAATTACTGTATGAGTATGATTGATTGTTTATATTATAAAATAAATGTATCTTATGGAAATAACACTAGTAGTAATTACCCGGTATGTTATTTATTTAGCTTTGGTAACGGAATAATATGGTGTAGTATAGGCGCAAACATGCCAAATACTTTTACTAATCAAGTAGTAACCGTTTGTAAACAGCTAGATTTTAATGATTCTTGTTTAAATTTATGGGGTTCAACAAGACAATTTGTAGGAATTGCATTTCTTAATGTTAATAATGCTGCTTGTATTCATAATTCAGCTTGCATTAACTGTGTTCGTTTACATCAAGAATGGTTTGATTATAAAGTAAAATGTATTAACTAAGTTGAAATCAACGATACCTGGCATAAAATAAAATATGCCAGGTATTAAGATTGTTAGGAAAAATAGATTAAAGTCTGTAAAAAGTACTAGTAGTGAAAAAGTTGTAGAAGTACAACATTCACAACAAGATACCCCTTCATTACAAATTAGCACCCCAGGTAAACAACAAACAAATGAATCCTGGGATAAAGTAGGTACATATTACCATGAAAGTGTAGATCCAAATAGAAAAGGTAATCAACGTATTTTTGTTCAGATTGCTGCATATAGAGACCCTGAACTCATTCCAACTATTAAAGATATGATTAAAAGGGCTGATAACCCTGAAAATTTACGATTTGGTATCTGCTGGCAATGGCACCCAGATGATGAATATGATAAGGACATGTTCGAATTCATGCAAAATGATGATAGATTTCAAGTAATTAAAGTAGATGCTAGAAGAGGTCACGGTACATGCTGGGCTAGACATTCATTACAACACTTATGGTGTGAAGATGAATTTACTTTAGCAATTGATTCACATCATAGATTTGTAGATCACTGGGATTCAGAAATGAAAAGCATGTATTATTACATGCAAGATAAAGGTCACGAAAAACCACTATTTACCGGTTACATAACCAGCTATAAACCTTGGTTAGAATTTAAAGACGGTACAGGTGAACGTACGCTTGCTAATGGTTTTGAAGTAGATCCTTGGAAGATGATTATCGATAGATTCATTCCAGAAGGTGCAATGTTCTTTTTACCCACGTCAATGGAAAGAGACGAACAAAGAGAACCTATTCCAAGTAGATTTTATTCAGCTCACTTTGCTTTTGCATCTGGTAAGATGTGTAAAGAAGTAACTCACGACCCTAATTATTACTTCCACGGTGAAGAGATTAGTATTGCTGTAAGAGCTTTTACTCACGGGTATGATTTATTCCATCCTCATAAGATTATTGCATATCATGAATATACAAGAAAAGGTAGACCTCACCATTGGGATGATAATAATAGATCAAGCGGTAGAGAATATGACTGGTATGAAGTAAATGATCAATGTCATAAGCGTAACCGTATTCTGTTTGGTATGGATGGTGAAGATCCTAATCAAATTAACTTCGGGGATGAATATGGGTTTGGTAAAGTTAGAACAGTAGAACAATATGAAGAGTACGCTGGTATTAATTTTAAACTAAGAGCTATTTCTCCTGATTGTAGAGATTATAAAAACCCTAGTTATGAAAATATTACACCTCATGATCAAACAGAATGGTGTAAGAACTGGTGTATAGACTTCTTTGTCCCTTGGGATGAGTTACCTGAGACTTATGAAGATACTGAGTTTTGGTATGTAGGTGTGCATGATGCAGAAGGTAAGGAGCTAAAGAGAGAAGATTACGACATTGGTAAGATTCAAGAAATTTACGACGAGAGACAAGATCCATATGCAGCTAGATTTCCTATGTCATTGACATGCCCTGAAACACCTGCATCATATACAGTAATACCTTACACCCATAATAATGGTTGGTTAGATAAGATTACTAAAGATATTGTTGATCCAAAGTAAACATAATAACAGGATGCTATGAAAGAAGAAACTATTTTTATACAAATTGCTTCGTATAGAGACCCAGAATTACCTAAAACGTTACACGACTGTATTAATAATGCAAATAAACCAGAGAATTTAAGATTTGGTATTTGTAGACAATTTAAGCCAGGTGATACGTTTGATGAAATTCCAGAGTTTGAAAACGACCCACGATTTAGAATTATCGATGTAGATTGGAAAGAAGCCAGAGGTGTATGTTGGGCTAGAAATATTGTTCAGAATGAATATAAAGGCGAAACATATACCCTTCAGCTAGATTCACATCACAGGTTTGCAGAAGGTTGGGATACCTTGTGCATTGATATGGTAAAACAATTACAAAAGAAAGGTCATAAGAAACCTTTACTTACTGCATATTTACCTTCATATAAACCTCATAATGACCCCGATGGTAGAGAAAACGATCCTTGGTTTATGGAATTTGATAGATTTATTCCAGAAGGTGCTATTTTCTTTATACCAGCTACAATGCCTAATTATAGAGTTAGAACCGAACCAATGAGATCCAGATTTTATTCTGCTCATTTTTGTTTTACCTTAGGTCAGTTTTGTACTGAGATACCTCACGATCCTGATTATTATTTTCATGGAGAAGAGATTAGCATTGCAGCAAGAGCATTTACCCATGGTTATGATCTATTTCACCCTCATAAGCTTATTGCTTGGCATGAATATACTAGAGAGGGAAGAGATAAACATTGGGATGACCATGATGTAGATTCAGGTAGTAGTTATGGTTGGTCATCTGTTAATAATGCGTGTCATTTCAGAAACAGAACTTTATTTGGAATGGATGAAACAGAACAAACATTTGACTTTGGTAAGTATGGTTTCGGTACTGAACGTACTTTAGAAGAGTTTGAATGTTATACAGGTATCAAATTCGATAGAAGAGGTGTTATGGAGTATACTTGGCCTCAGTTAAACGAGCCACCAACACCTAATTATAAAGATAATCCAGAAATATTTGCATCTAAAGAAGATTGGGAGAATGCATTTGGTAGGAACTGGTGTGTAGATATTTGGATAGCTAATGCAGATATCACAACACCTGATCATGCTGATTGTGATTTCTGGTGTTGTACAGCTCATGATGCAGATGGTGAAGAAATTTTTAGAGAAGACTTAGGTAGATGGCGTATTGATGAAGAATGTGCCAAAGATGCTGCAAGTTTCTTTTTGAAGTTCTGCAGTGAAAAAGAACCTAAATCATGGGCTGTGTTACCTCACAGCGCTAGCAAAGGTTGGTTAGATAGAATTGGTCCACACCCTATCCACTTACCTCACTCAAAACATGAAATAACGAACGGAATTTATAATGAGTAATATTCACAATCATATAGTAGGGGATGACTATGAAGGTAGAATTTCAACAAAATTCAACACCTGGCAAGTCGAGAGAATTTATGATATAATTTTGCATCACTATGGTCGAAAAGGCGACCCTATGTTCAATCTATCGATTGGTTCTTGTGATGGTACTTTTCATGATACTATTTCTGCATATATGGTAACATATAAATGGAGAGGTATGTTCGTTGAACCAATACCTGATGCATTTAAAGCACTTACAAAGTATGTAACCACTGAATTACCAGAAGGTTGTATTACGGAGAATGTAGCTGTTTCAGATACTGAACGAAAAGAGCTAATGTGTTACATTCCATGGAGTAAGATTGAATCAGATGGTTTACATGAAGCTATTGTAGGTATGGGTTCTTTTATACCACCTAAAAATGGCTTTGAAACAGATGCTGAAACTAAAGCATTACTTGAAGAACACGGTGATCTTATTGAAGTAGATGTAGTTACTGCTGATTCACTATTAGAAAAACACGGTATTGAAAAGATTGATTTCTGTACAGTTGATACAGAAGGTTTTGATTATGAAGTGTTTTTAGGATTTACTTTAGAAAAATACTTACCTAAAGTAATTAAGTTTGAGTTATTCAATAATGAAGAAGATAAGTTAGTTAAACTATTTGATAGGTTAATTGCTGCAGGTTACATTCTTACTAATCAGGAAGGTTGTGATATTATGGCTTTCCATAGTAGTGAGATTGAGAAATTTAAGACAAATAGACGTTGGGTTGAGGTTGAAAAACTTGGCCTTTGCGTTGAAGGTAATGGTTTTAGAAACGATGCCGATGGTAACTTTATAGATGTACCTGAAAACGTTGAAGAAGGTGATTATTTCCAAGATGGAACTATAGTAGAAGACAAAGAAGAACCAAAGAGAACAATATCTAACGAAGGACCTTCTAAAACGACTATAGTGACTGGTATTTGGGACCTTAAACGTGGAGAAATGGAGGGAGGGTTTAATAGACCATTCCAACATTATCTAGATAAATTTGATGAACTATTAAAAACTGATGCTCCGATGATTATTTTTATCGGAAAAGCACATGAAGATTTCGTATGGGAGCGTAGAAGTAGGGATAACACTAGTGTTATTATTAAAGAAGCTGAGGAGTTTAAAACTTGGTTTGAATTCTACGACAAAGTACAAGAGATTCGTTCTAACCCAGACTGGTATAACAAAGCATCCTGGCTCGCAGAGAGTACTCAGGCTGGGTTAGAACTGTATAATCCAATGGTAATGAGTAAGATGTTTTTACTCAATGATGCTGCTATTTCAAATCCATTTAATACCGATTATTTCTTATGGGTTGATGGTGGTATTACTAGTACAGTTCATCAAGGGTACTTTACTCACGATAAAGTTATTAATAAAATTCATCATTACTTGCAGAAATTTTTATTCGTATGTTTTCCGTACGAAAATTATGAAATTCATGGCTTTGATCATGAAAGATTACGCACATATTGTAATGTAGATAAGACAACCCGCGTTGCAAGAGCAGGTGTATTTGGTGGTCATAAGGATTATATACCAAAAGTTAATAGTCTTTACTACGATTACTTAAAAAATTCATTAGATGAAGGTCAAATGGGTACAGAAGAGAGTGTATTCACTATTTTGACTTACAAACATGAAGATTTAGTAGACAGAACCATGATCAGAGATGACGGTCTGTTTGAATGTTTCTTTGAGCATCTAAAAAATGATACCGTTGAGTTAATCACGACGAGAAAAACTAGACCTATTGAAGATCTTAAGACATATCTTTACGTGATCACTTATAATTCACCTGCTCAATTCTTAAGACTTTGTGAAAATTGGTCAACTACTGATAAATGGTTTGAGAAATGTGAAAAAGTTGTATTGAATAATTCGACTGATAGATCTACTGATGCTGATTATGAAGCTATTTTTGATCTTTATAATTTTACAGAGCATAAACGAGATAATATCGGTATTTGCGGAGGTAGACAGTGGGTAGCCGAACACTTTGACAAGACAGACGGTGATTATTATATCTTTCTTGAAGATGATATGTATATTCACGATAAAGAAGTTGGTTATTGTGAAAGTGGTTTTAGAAGATATATACCTAACTTGTTTGATAAGACTCACAAGATTATGGAAAAGCATGGATTTGATTTGCTTAAATTCTGCTTTACTGAATTCTTTGGAGATAATCGTACTCAATGGTCTTGGTATAATGTACCTCAAGAACTGAGAGAGCAAGTATGGCCAGAAAAGAAATATTTACCGGCTAACGGTTTAGATCCTAACGCTCCATTAGTTAAATACAATCATATTTACAATATGGACGGTTTACCTTACATTGATGGAGAGGTATTCTATTGTAACTGGCCTCAGTTAGTTTCAAAAGAAGGTAATAAGAAGATGTTCCTTGAAGAGAAATGGGCAGCACCGTTTGAACAAACTTGGATGTCATACATTTATCAGCAAACAGTTAAGGGACATATTAAACCTGCAATTCTATTAGCAACTCCTTGCTATCATGAAAGGTTTGAATATTACAAAGCTGAAGATAGAAGAGAAAACTAAATGATGCTTCTGTATTAAATATTTTAAATGGAAGTAAAGGTACTTAATAGTTCCACATTTGCAAGTTTAAGTGCAACTTATGAGTTAGACAACAACGTTAGTTTTAAAAACACTAATCGTAATAGCTATCATGGGTTTGATTTAACATTGGATAATTGTTTATCTGGTACAAAAGATACTACGATAAACAATTATTCCTCTTTCTTTCTATCTGATGATTTCAATTACAATGACTTCTTATCAGTTGATATATTAGATGTACCAGAAAATTATACCTTTACATCCTATATTATATCTGAATCAACTAGCATGTATTTATCTGCAATTCCTGCAGGTAAAAATCCATTAACTCAATTAACCTTTGCAGACTATTCAGATAACAAATCATTCTTTGAAATATTTTTTATAGATAATCTTAATTGTAAAATTAAACATACAGAAGGTAATTTAGTAAGATACTTATCATACAATTATGTTAACTCTGAAATTATAATGTTAACTGGTTATGATGCTATTGGTAATAATGATATCAATACCTTTCAATATGTTTATGATAGAAATAATAACGTAATTTCTTTCAGTAAAAAGATTTACGATAAAACTCAATACTTATATGTTTCTCAAGAAACCAACTCTCTATCATTTAAACTACCTCCTTCAAATAATAGAGTACAACCATTTAAGAATTTTGAATTGTTTAAATTAAGAGTTAACACATCTACTTTAAACGATATAATTTCTACTTCTAATTATACATATAAACAAAGTTTAGATAATACTAAAATTATTGTTGATGAAGAAAAAAGTACATATGATTTTGATACTAATTATCTTTTCAATAATGAGTATTATTCTATAGACCCATATTTGAATAGAAATTTAAATTTAAACATACTTAACTTAAAAAATCAAAAGACAGTAGAAAACACCCAATCACAAGGAGGTGTATTTTTAAATCAGCCTTCTTTTAAACATAGATATTACGAAAATTTATTTACCGGTGTAAAACAAGAAAAAGGTAATTCAAATATTGGTTTAGGATATAGTAGTTACACTTTAACTAAAACTTTTAAAAGTGATGCATTAACTTATTTTCATATGCCATATAATATATATCCGTATGAAAAACTTAATATTAATGATAGTAGTTTAGCTATATCTGGAGCTACTTCAAGCGATAACCCGTACTACTCTGATAAAATTTTTAAGAAGCTTAACAATTACAAATATAGCTCACCTTTTGGAGGGGTTTCAGATACACAAACTAATGCTTATCTTTGCTCTTGGTTATCTGGTGGAAATGATATTAATGATGAAGGTGTTTGGTTAGATAGATATTATAACCCATCAAAGTTAAGTTATATAGATGCTTTAGTTGGTGTAAATCCTTATAATGTTTTACTTCAAACTGATTTTGAAAGTTTATCTCAAATTACAAATAACAATAATAATGTTTACGATTTATATGATGTTACGAGTAATTTAACTTTTGAAAAAGGGGCGTTATATGCTTATCATCATGTAGGTAATGAAAATAGTAAATTATTTGTTGATTCATTATCATCAAATCTTATTGTTAACAATATTGATTATTATTTTACAATTACATATGATAGAAAAGTATATGAAAATGAGATAATTTTTGATAGTAATTATTTTGCTAAAGTATTATCAGAACCATTAGATTCTGTTTCGCCTTTTGATAATTTTAGTTTATCCGTTGATATTAGTAATGAAAACTGGAACTTACCTTTCGGATCCCAAATAATTGGTAATTATACTAATAAAGGGTTCGGGATTTTTAATTATAGAAAAATAACACCCCATTCAGTAGCTTTTGAAGGTAATAAAGTTTATCTTTTTAACACTCAAGGGTCAGTTATAAGAACAATTACAACTGAAAATAATATAACTAGCGTACAAAGATTTGAACCTAATAGTATATTTTTAGTCTTTGATAGTGAAGGTTATGTTACAAAATATAGCTATATTGGTACTACATTAGATAAAAGATTTTTACCATTCTTAAAAACAAGCAGTGATAAAAGCTTTTATAGTTATGGTAATTTTTCATTCGTATTAATTAACAATGATTGGTATAGAGTTGATTGTAACACACTTACATATGAACAAAATAATAATTTAAATTATAAAATTGTCGATATAAGTGGTGGTGATCCTCAAAGTATTGTTGTAAAAGATAGTTCGGTATTTTTACTATCTGGTTATAATCCTAAAATTTACAACAATGAAATATACTATATTAACTCTAACAATTTATTCTATTATGATATAGCAACAACAAACATAGGTATAAAGATTGATGCTGATATAAACGATTACGTCTTTATTGAAGATGGTTCATTATATTGCATTTACGATAATAACAAAATTGCAGTTATAGATAAATTAGATAATCAAATTGGATTCGGTGGATCTAAAATTGTAATGTTATCTTCAGTAACTGGATTTGAAAATAGTGTAGGTAAAGGTATCGATATTATTGATGAATTTTACGGTAAAGAGAAAATTAACAATCTTTTATCTATTATAAGTCTTAGCTCTAATAATACAGATGGTAAATTAGTTTATTCTAGAGTAGATGATAGTTTAGAAAATAGTTCAAATACTTTAACCGGTATAACATCTAATATTGAGACCGGGTTCTTAAAAAATTATAACATTAATAATTATGATTATCTAAGAAATAATTTTGATAATGGTGAAAATATAACCTGTAAAATAAAGTTACCTAATATTTACGATGTTCAGACTTTTGAAACTGCAACTTTAACTTACCCATTATCAAATCTTTCACCAGGTTATCATAATTTTACAGTAACATTTGATACAACTAATGGTTTGTTTCAATTTTATATTGATGGCAAATCAGTAGATAAGTATGCTTTTGAATCTGGTAAATATAGTTTTGGTACTATCTTTGATAATTCAATTTATATTGGTACAGAAGCAAGTTATGGTAATAATAAACTTAATGATAATCTTAACGATGTAAATTATTACAACTACGGTAGCTTTAAGCTAAAAGATTTTTATATGTATAACACACCGTTATATCTATACGATATAGCAAACATAGTGAGAAGTAAATATAAAATACAAGACTTACATTTTGAAATACCAACAGGTAAAAGGAATTATGTTGAAACAATTGACAGATTTTTCAAAAATAAATTACCTGGTAGAAAGAGTAACCTGGTAAATATATCTATTCAAGATACAGGTATAACAGATAAACCTTTACAAGATGATATTAGTGAAGAAATAGTTTCAAGCATTTATAAAGTTTTACCTGCTAATACAAAACTTAACAAAATAGTTTGGGAAAAAGATGATTAATATTTCAACAGAATTTGAAAATTATAATTATTCGTTTAATAGAAGTTTAAGTTCTATTATTGATTTACCTTATCAATTAAAAGATGTCGAACTTGGGGTAAATGAATTAGCTAACGGATTTAATTTTAATAAAAGTTTAGATTTTTTACAATCTAACTTAATGTATCTTTACTCTGTTTCTAAATTTGCAAATCCCGACTTACCAAAAAATTATAAAGGTTGGTTAGGTAGTAGTGAAAATAATAATTTAGGTAAAGTAATGTCTGTTTACTTAAAAGGTAATTTTTTTAGATCTGGATTGAAATTTGATAGTGATGGTAATGTAATAGCAAATTTAATACCTTATTTTTATTTGACTAATTATGACGGTACTACTATCAATATAATTTTTACATATAATAATGTTTATAACCCTGAAGTAGACTTTTTACCTGTAGGGGTAAATTATATTATAGATTTATCTGGTGAGTATAACGGTGATGATCTATCATCTAAAAGAGTTGTTGAAATTTTAATAGAACAAAATTTATTAGCCTCTTACAATGAGTCTAAATTTGAATTAGTTTTTTCGACTAGAGAAAATGGAGGTACCTTTTTCGGTAATAGATCTACAGATACTTACACTCATTTATTTGGCGATAATATTGTTTGCACGGTAATACAAGGAGAAAGCCCAATAGTTTTTACCAACAACAGTACATCCCCGAGTAAAGTAAAAAATAACCCTTCTAACTTTGACCAGGCAAATAATTTAAGTTTAAGTAGAGCTAACTTACCTGGATTTAAAAATATATTTTTATGTTCTGATACTAGAATACAATCATTGAGTTCCAACACAACTACTAATGAATTTGTATTTGCTGGTTATACTGATACGTATGGTGAAAATAATAAACTTAACTTCTTAAAGATAAATGGATCAGCAGTTTATCAAGATAGTTTATACATATCAGATGAAAGTAGAAATAACGTTGTTAGACTAAACATATCTGGTTTTACTACTCATGACGATCATAGAAATAACAAATATTACGAAACTGAAATCATAGGCGGTGAAGGGGAAGTAAGAAGTAATTATTCATTCGATAAACCGAAAATTTTAGATTTTTACAAAAACAATCTTTATGTTTTAGATCAAGGTAATGAATGTATTAAAGTTTATGATAAAGATTTAGGGTTTGTTAAAAATTTGAGAAAAGCAGCTACTTATAAAATTTACCCTCCTGTTGCAATTAAGATTTTTAATGATAATTTTTATTGGTTAACTGCTAATGGTACATTATTAGTATTTGATTTTGATCTAAATTTATTAAGACAAAAAGATATATCAGTTAATAATACTGATGAATTTTTAGATTTAATAATATCTCCTATTAATAATAACTTTTATGCATTAACTAGAAAAAATATATACAAATATTTTACTGATACAGAAGTTATCATAGGTAAATTTAATCTATCAAATTATAACATTACTAGTTCTGATATTAGTTATAAATTTTTTAACCTTATAGAGACTGTAGATAATAAAGATGTAATTTATGCTTATAGTAATAATAATGGAAGAGGTATAATATTTGTATTTGAAGAAGATGAATTTTATTTTAATTTGTTATCTGATTATAACTTTCAAATTTTTAGCAAAGATGAATTACATCTTAAGAAAGAAGAATTTGCTTCTAGTTTTGCTTATAATAAGTCTATTAACAAAATTTTAAAGAATACTCTACAACTAAGAAACTTTATCTATAGAAAAATAAATTCTAAATTACTAAGGGATGAAAGTTTTGAATTTACCGGTGTTACATATTTTTCCGAAGATGATTTAAACATTACCGGTTATCAAACTAGTATGAATAATTATATTGGTACTAATGAAATATTTTCTAGAGCTGTTGTAAATAGAGTTTTAGGTGAAGTATATAAATTACAAAGTTTATTATTAAAATTATTTCAATCTAATGTTGAACAACCTCCAAGACAGACAATATATCTTGCATCTGATAATAATGGTATAATGTTAGAAACATGGCCATCTATTATTGACTCTCATTTTGTTTTAGAAGATAGTGAAGATGATAGAGATTATCTTATTCAAGAGTTTGCTGTTATATCAGAAACCGTTAATTAAATAATATAAATGGCCAATAAAAAAATATCAGAATTAAATTATGCGAACGCTGATCAAATCGAGCCAACCGATGTACTTACGTTTGTTGATGTCGACGAAACTGACGTTGAAAATATCAACAAAAATGTAACATTTGATGAGTTTGGTAAGTATTTAAAAGAGTATACTAATTTATTTCCTATTCCATTTAACACACAATTTATAAATCCTGATGCTTATATTAACGGAGATAAAATACCAATTTCATCTAAAGTAGCTGGTCAAACAGTTAATTTAGCTGATGTTGCTGCATTTAAATTTGACCAATATGGTAGAGTGTATGATTATACTAGTGATACAGAGCCAAATGCTTCTGAGGATATTTTAATGGCTTCCGGTTCAGCTGCTACTTGGTATAAAACTAGAATTACAGAAAATTTTAACAACCCTCAACCAGCAAGTTTAACAGGTAATACGGTAGGGGTCGGTGATAATAACGCCGGTTATTTCAATCAATACAGTTACTGGAACCCTAAAGTAGGTAGCGGCGCAGCTCAAAATGCTCAAAAAATAAGCTATAGTGATGGAAGGCAAAACGATTACGATTGGACATATTTGTTTAACAAAACTTATGAAAATGTAGTTACTACTAAAATAGAAATGACCCAAGGTATAGATAAATCTGTATCTCCATTAATAGTAAGTAATTTTAATATTTTTATATATTGGAGTGAAAATAAAGTAATAGGTACAGGTATGTTAGCCGGTTATGCAAATTTAAATTTTTCGGTTATTTTTAGTCAAAGTTTAACTTCAGGTACACAAACAATTTTAGGTACGTTAACTCAAACAAATTCAACTAATGTTGCAACGCCTAAAATTATAATAGATAATGCAAGTAAAAAGATTTTAGGGTTACCAATTGGTACAAATAAAAATGGTTCCGCCTATTCTAATAATAATACTAATGTAAGTTTAATATTAACTAACTATTACTAATGCCAAAAAATAGTATTACACAATTACTTTCTGCTAGTAAAGATCAAATTTCATATAATGATCTTTTTATTGGTACTGCTCCAAAGGATTTTAATTATAATCTTAATACTGAATCTTTAGTTGGTTATCTAAAAAATTATTCAACTTCTATTTTTGATATACCTTTTAATAATACATATATAAATTTCAACAATACAAATTCATCAGTTTCTCTTTCAAAGAAAATAAAAAGCGAAATTGAAAGTGTAACTTTTGATAATTATGGTAATGTTATAGCTATTGCACCTAAAAATAGAGTAGAATCAGAGGTTGATACATTTATAGGTTCAATTGCAATGTCTATTGGCCCTTATTATGCAAGAAATCAAAATAATGGGTATTTTCAAAATACTACCCCTATTGCTTCTACAATAAATAATATAATTACTAATAAGGTAGTATTAATATCATCAAAAAGTTCATCCAGGGTTATGGGTGATTGGGGGTTACTTTTTAATAAAACATTTAACTATTCTAAATCTATAATAACTTATAGACATAGTAGATGTGATGGTTCTAAAAGTGCAGAAAATGTATCGTATTTTAAATTTATAATTTACTGGGACGGTAAAAATAATACTAAAATTTTAGGTACTGCTATGATAGGTACTAACCCTAGCCGAGATGACGTTAATTCATACTTATGGAAAAATCAAACTGTAAAAGATAATACTTTAGTTTTTCCTATGCGTAGTTATTTTGCACCTGGTACAGATTCAGAATATCAAAATAGAACCAATACTAATATGGCAATAGAAATTGATGGTGAGAATAAAAAAATTAACAAACTACCGATAACTGTTTATTGCCCAGATACTGATAGAGAAACTCATACCGTGTCAGTAACAATAGAGTCGTTTGCTTAAATATTTCTATGGCAACCGTAATCGACTGCAGTCAAGCAATGCCCTTGAGTTCTTTTTACTCTACTAACCTTAACAATGTTATTTGCGGTTATAGTAGATTAGGGGAACGTATTTCAAGATCTTTAGGAGCTCCATTAATTAACGTTGAAATTCATCAAGATCAGCTTTATGAAAACATTAGTATAGCTGTTGAAATGTTTACAAAGTTTGCTGGTTATACTAGAGAATATATTATTTTTAACTCCGACTTATATGAAAGAGGTAAGGGTATAAGAATGGATGTTTTATTTTCTGCTAGAAGAGATTCAGATTTTTCCGATTACAAAACAAAAATTGCCACAACAGAAGCTCAAAAATTAAACCCTAATTTCAATTTCAGATACGAAGAAAAATGCGGTAAACAATTTGCTCCATTATATAGTTTGAGTAAAATGGTAATTGGTGAAGCAGCCAACCCATACATTTATCAAGTTGGTGATAATTTAAAACCTAATCAATTAGAGTTAAATCAAGCTTATGATTATCTTTTAGATGATTATAGAAAAGTTGTTTCAGTTCGCGGATTTGAAGTAGGTTCCTCTGATGGTGTTAACACTTTATTCACAATTGAACAAACTTTAGCTCAACAAACATACTTCAGTTACTCAATGGGTAATTATGGATTTGATCTTATAAGTTGGTACACTCTTAAGAATTGGCTTGATACGAGAGAGAAAATGTTAGCATTGAGAAAAGCTATAAACTTTAATGATCGTACTCAAATGATGCAAATGTACCCAGAACCAAAAGATGAACAGTTTTGGGGTACTTTAGAATGTTATGTCGAAAAACCTATAGCGTGGGTCATAAAAGAAGAATGGGTTTACCAATACGCTCTTGCGTTATCCAAAATTGTAGTTGGTAGGGTAAGAGGTAAATATGGTAATGTTCAGCTGTTTGGAGGCGGTGTTCTCAATTATGATCTATTAGAAGAAGGTCGTACTGAAAAAGAAAAATTAGAAGAGCAACTTTATACTGGAGCGTCTCCAGGTATGGGTGATGCTGAACCGACCTTGTTCTTGATTGGATAGTTTTAAATAAAAATATGCCTTTTAAACAAGGAGTTTTTAGACCAAAACTGAGGGAAAAATATAAAGGAAAGTCCTTACCAGTTTACAGATCAGGGTGGGAGTTAAAATTTTTCCGTTGGTGCGACTGTAATCCAAACATTGTTGCATGGAACAGTGAAGGTGTAATTATCCCTTATCAAAGCCCATTAGATGGTAGGATTCACCGTTATTTCGTTGATGGTCTTATATCTATAAAAGAATCAACAGGTACCAAAACTTACCTAATTGAAATAAAACCCTCCTCACAAGTCAAGGCTCCACAACCTAAAAAATATAAACGTAAAAGCACAATGCTTTACGAGCAAAAAACGTGGGTTGTTAATCAAGCTAAGTGGGAAGCAGCAGAAAAATGGGCTAAGAAAAAAGGTATTGAGTTCAAAATACTTACAGAAAAAGAGCTTAATTGCTGAAAAAATTAAATTATAGTATAAATAATAAATAAGATGTCTTTCAGATTATTAGTTGAAAATCCGGCGCCTAAAGAGGCTTTTGAGTACATCGTCGAAGAGAAAAGCACTGGCTCAGGTCAAACGCTTTATATCAAAGGCCCTTACATGATGGCTGAAGACGTTAACCGTAACAAACGATTCTATCCCAGAGACGAACTACAACGTGAAGTTGATCGTTATATGAGAGAAATGGTTAATGAGAACAGAAGTATGGGTGAATTAAACCATCCAACATCTGCTGAAGTTGACCTAGAACGTGCTTGCCATATGGTAACTGACTTATGGTCAGAAGGTAATATGTTCTATGGTAAGTCAAAAGTACTTTCTACTCCATGTGGTCAAATCGTTAAGAGTTTAATCAATGACGGTGTAAAAGTCGGTATGAGCTCAAGGGCATTAGGTCAATTATCTGAAGAAAAAACCAGACCCGGTGTTAGTAGAGTTTCTGAAATGAGATTGGTTGCAGTTGATTGTGTATCCGATCCTTCTTGCCCAAAAGCATTCGTAAATGGTATATTAGAATCTAAGCAATTTGTGTTAGCTAAGGATGGAAGATGGGAAGAATCTTATGATACATTCGAAGAAAGTATTAAAACTTTACCTAAAAAAGAATTGAATGATTATTTAAGAGACCAAATTATTGACTTTTTAGATAAAATTGGACGGTAAAGCATAAATATTAGATATAAATCTTATGATTCAACAGCGTAAAGAAATTAAAAATTTTGTAAAGAATATTATCAATGGCGAATATAAAAATGCTCATGATAATTTACGATCTGTTGTAGAAGACAAAATGAAGCACAAGATCAATAAAGCTTCTAAAAAGAAACTATTTTAATATGGAAAACATCAAAGATATACTCCAAGAAAAAGCTCAAGACATCCTCACTGAGGAAACATTGCAGCAGATTGAAGAAGCGTTTAACAAGAAGGTTCAGCTTCATGTTGAGGCTGCTCTCGTCAAACAGGATGACGAATATGCTAACAAGCTTGAGCATTTGCTTGAAGCCATTGATATTGACCACTCTAAGAAGCTAGACAAAGTTGTCGAAGCAATTGATAAGAACCACTCCGAAAAAATGATTGCAGTGGTTGAGAAATACAGCAAAGCTCTTACACAAGAAGCTTCTGAATTTAAGAGCGATATCGTTAATAAGGTAAGCAAATACCTTGATATCTATCTTGAGAAACTTGTTCCTCAGAAAAGTATTAATGAGGCAGTTAAGAATAAGAGATCAGCTAAAATGCTATCTGAGTTACGTGGTGTACTTGCAGTTGATGCTGCTTTACAGAAGAATGCAATTAAAGATGCAATCGTTGATGGTAAGGCTAGAATTGACGAATCCACTGCTAAAGTTAATGAAATCAGCTCTGCTGCTGAAAAATTAGCTAAAGAAAATGCTAGACTTAAGTCTCAGTTGACACTTGAAAGAAAGTGCCTCGAATTATCTGAAGACAAAGCTGCATTTTGTAAGAAAGTCCTCTCTGGCAAATCTGCCAAATTTATTAATGAGAACTTTGATTATACATTGAAGATGTTTGATAAAAATCATGAAGAGCATCTTGAAGTTTTGCATGAGCAAGCAAAAAGACAGAATTCCGTTTCTAAGGACGTTGACAGACCTACCCAAGTTATTAGTGAGTCTGCAAAACAACAGTCTAAGAAATCTGAGAATCCTTACTTTAACGCTTACTTAGGCGAGCTCGGTAAGTATTAATCTCATTGATAGATACCCTTTTATAAGAATTTCCAGCGCTCTTGGTAGAGTGCTTACAAACCCGTATACATAAAACTATGAATACTATTAAACCCTCAGAAGCCTATATCGATCAGAATAGGGCTAAAGCATTGTTAGAAAAATGGGGTCCTGTATTGGACTACAAATCTGATAATGTCAAAGAAATCACAGACGACCATCAGCGTCTGAGTACGGCTATGCTCTTGGAAAACCAAGAGGCATGGTGTTTAAACGAGAATGGTAACTTTGCAGGCGGAACAGGATCTGCTCTTAGCAATGGTAGTGTTAACATCGGTCAGTATGGTAATCAGATCCCTAACTCTTACAGTCAGGGTGACACATACGCAACCGGTGACTTCCGTTTGCCTAAGATTCTTATTCCTATGATTCGTCGTACCTTCCCTGAGTTGATTACTAACGAAATCGTTGGTGTTCAGCCTATGAGTGGTCCCGTTGGCTTAGCATTTGCTTTGCGTTATAAGTACGAGACAGACGCTCTTGGTAATGGTATTGACGGTATCGGTCAGGGTACTTATGGTACTGCTGAAAACACTGCTAACAACCCTGCTTCTGGTAGAGGTTCCGGTTCTGGATCCAATGCCGATGGTAAGGAATTAGGTTATCAGTTCTTAGATACACGTTTCACTGGTACATCTTCCGAAAAATTGTCTGGTTTAGGTGCTGGTTCAGACTTCCCATTCGTCAATCAGGACGAAGGTGTTGCAAAACTTCTTGCTAACTTTGAGTTGACCGGACGTATTCCTCAGGTCGTTGTTAGCTTTGAGAAGACAGCTGTTGAAGCTGGTACACGTCGTTTGGCCGCTCGTTGGTCTGTTGAGCTCGAGCAGGACCTTAAGAACATGAATGGTATTGACATCGATACCGAACTCACCAATGCAATGTCTTACGAGTTGCAGGCTGAGATAGATCGTGAAATGTTGATGCGTATGGTTCAGGTTGCTCTTGATAATGGATCCGGAAACGGTTATTCCATCTGGGCTCCTCAGTCTGCTGACGGTCGCTGGTTAGTTGAGCGTAACAGAGACTTCTACCAGAGAATCATTATTGAAGCAAATAGAATTGCTATTCGTAACAGACGTGGTGCTGCTAACTTCATCGTTTGTACACCTAGAGTTGCAGCTATCCTCGAGATGTTGCCTGAGTTCCAGTGGGTACCCGTTCAGGGTAACGTTAACACCCAGCCTGTTGGTGTTGCCAAAGTTGGTAACCTCGGCGGTCGTTTCAACGTTTACCGTGACACCCGCACAGAAGCTCAGTACGAAAACAATGCAGGTTATATCACTCAGCCTGATCAAGGTACTTATACACCTTCCGGTGCTCGTACCTCTCGCGTTGAGTATGCATTGCTTGGTTACAAAGGCCCTGAATTCTATGACACTGGTATTATCTACTGTCCATACATTCCTGTTATGGTTCAGAGAACGATTGGTCCTAACGACTTCTCGCCACGTGTTGGCTTGTTAACCCGTTACGGTGTTGTTGACAACATCTTCGGTGCTAACTTGTACTACCACGTTATCATTGTTAAGAATCTTGGTGAGGCCTTCACACCAGGTTCTCAGGCTGTATACTTCTAATCGAAATTTACAGTTATTAATCACAGCCCGGCCGAAAGGTCGGGCTTTTTTTATGGAGAGCAATAAATATATACATGGCAACAGGATTAAACAACGGAGTTTACGATACTACACAGATTACGCCTCCCCCAGCACCTAATTACAGTTTATCAGCTTTCAACGGTACTGACCCTATTATGGGATTGCATGAAGCTGGTACTTGGGATGGTCATCAAGTTGTAGGTGTATTATTTGATAATGCAACAACTTACTATTCTTTAAGTACTATTACTATTTCAGACGGTTTATTAGGATCAGATGATACAGTTGTTAGTACTGCATTACCAGGAGGCAGCACAATTTACTTAGTTACAACTGACAATTATGGTATTCCATTCACTATTACCAACGGTAATGCAACTCACGATGCATTATCTGGTCAGAATATTGCAGTTGGTCCTAATAGAAGAAGAAAATATCTTTTAGGATATATCTAATTTACTCCTGTCGACCCCGATCCCGCAGGCGTGCAAAAAGAAAGACCCGGTTTCGAACCCCGGGTCTTTCACCTGTTTATGGAACGGACTATTGTCTAGGACGCTTAGGAAAGATCTTACCTATATCGAATATAAGCTCATTATAAAGATGCTCATGGGAGCACCTATGAGGATTAATGTCCCAGCCACCTCTTCTAACATATAAACACATTACAGATAACTCTTCGGGAGAGAAAGTATCCCATAGTCTCTTATAAATACATTCACAAATCTCTTCATGAAAATGACATTCATCTCTAAATGATACGATATACTTTAGAAGTGATTCTTTAGTGGGTACTTTATTACCTCTCATGTAAATGTATACATCACCCCAATCAGGTTGTGAAGTTACCCTACAATTTGACTTCAACAAGCCAGAAATATAATTAATATCTTGAGGCTCATCATGCTCTTCTACTTCTAACAGTTCAGGGGTTTCGTTATAAGTATCAAATACAACGTCTTGACCAACTGTAATATCGATATTTTCAATAACAGAAAAGTCTAAACCTTCTTCAATTTCTGTATCATCGAAAAACAATTGAACACTTACGTTTGTTTCAAGAAAGTTTGATAGGTCTTCAATAGCTCTCTTTTCAATTTCACCCATCACATCCTGAGATGTATCACCAAGCTTGGTCATATTGAAACTATTCCAATATAGTTTCATAGACTTTGATTCAACGATATACTTACTATCACACGGGTAAATTACTTTAGCAATTGCAGCTACTGGTCTACCGTTATTAGTCAAAGCAGATACTTCATAACCATTCCATACATCATAACCTACAAACGGTAGATTGTCATCTTGAATATCAAGATATGAACGGTTACTTTGACGAGGCTCTCTTACCAACAATCCAGGGTCATATTGCGACTTATACTGACTACTCTGACCTAGGTGTGTACTAATGTTTGTGTTATCTAGTTGTTCCATAATAAAATATCTTCTGTAGTTAATTTAACTTTGTTAAATTTTAGTTTGTTATCTATAATCTTCAATCGTTCTTCAACTGAACCTCTAAGTCTTACTACTTGATTCAAATCAAACATACCAATATAAGACTCAAATAAATTACAAATTATTTCATGATCTCTTTTAGATAATTTTCTATCTGCATCATCCTTATACTCAACAGGTTCACAATAGAATAAAATATCAATTTTATCTTTTACATCCATAAATATCTTACTTGCATAACTAAGAATATTACTATGAATCCTATCAGTATTAGCTAACCATTCAGTATAAACAATACCATCTAAAACACACCTATCAGTTATAAATGATTTGATATTACTTTTAGTATCAAACTTTACATAATTACTATGATGAATATCCATCACAGCAACTTGAGTTTCATCGCTACCCTTTTCATTAATCTGCATACCTTTAGACTTCAAAGCCCTAGTATGAGATTCTACTAAATGATAATCTTTAAAGTAATCAGACCAGTTTACAGCATTAACCAAAGTAGTTTTACCTGAACAACTCGGTCCTGATAGACTTACAAATTTTTTATCTGATCTGTTTTTTGTAACCATTTTACTTCAAGAGGCCAATACCTATGTGTATAATTTGTTCGTTTGATCTCAACATAATCATTCTCCGTATTAATAATAGCATAATATTGCATATGCGTATCAATATTATAAGCTCTATACCCTACATATTGAGTGCAATCCCATTTAGCAAGTACAGTATGACCATACATTTGATTGTATTTAAAATTTTCTGCTTCGGCATAAGGTAGTTCATCTTCACAATCTCTTCTCCAGTATGTACCACCATAACCAAGTTTAGGTGAAACAGGGAGATTAGCTTCAATAACATTTTGAATTTCTAGATTTAAGTTACCGTCGTGTTCATCTTGATTGAACACTCCATCTGTAGCGATAATACCAGAATGTGAAAATAACCATTTATCTCTAATATGGGTCCAGACCATTTTTTCCCAAGCATCTTCGGAAACAACTTCATTAATAGAATTAAATTTTTCTTCATCGTAGCTATTTTTACACTGATATGGAGTATGATTAATGATATAATGAAGATCATGATTACCAATCAAAAACTTAAACTTATCGTTGTTGATAAATTCATTGATAAACAAACCTGTCTCTCTGTTATCTTCAGGTGTATCATTGTAATCATCGAAATAATCTCCAAGTAGAACGAACTCATCTACATGTGCATCCTCTTCGTTAATAATATAATCCGCTACATCAATTTTGTTATGTAGGTCTGGTATAACACAAATTCGCATATATTTATATTAGCATATTCCACCAAGAATTCAAGTTTTATTATCAGATAAGGTAACTAAATATATATGTGGTACAAAAAGTCAATACCAAAACTTTAATACAAGAACGTCTCAAAGCTAAAAAAAGCAACGTTACTAGTACTTTATCTGTACCTAAACCTACCGAAGAGTTAAAAAACGTAGAGACTCTAAACTCTAAAAATTTAGTTGGTGAAGGTAATACCCCTTTACCAAAAGAAATTAAAGATCAAAAAATTGCTGAAGGTGTTAAAAAAAATACACCAGGTATGGCTGCATGTATTAAAGAAAAAATAAAAGACTTAATAGGTGTGTTTACTGTACCATTTGGTATACCTTCTTTAGATCAATTTAAAGTACCGGATCTTGGTGATGCTAAAAACTTATCTATTAAAGATGCTTTCAAAGCAACTTTTGAGGATATAAAAAATACAGCCAAAAATACAGTAAAGGGTATAAAAGAAGCTTTCACAATTAAGAAACAAAATGGTTTAGATCAAGTAGAAACTGGAGGGTTATCTTTGAAAAAAATGTTAGGGTGTGAAGAAGTACCTACTGAATTTACTCCTAGAGAAAGAAAAGATTTCGCTGAAAAACCTGAAACGGTTGAAAAAATAGAAAAAGAAAGTGTAAAAAAGAGTCAAGTTGCTTTAGCTACACAAGCAGATGAAAATGTAAAACAAAGAACTGAACCGCCAGCTGAAAAATCTAAACAAGAAGAAGTACCAGCGATTACTGAAGTTGAAGAAATACCACCTATATTTTGGAATTATTATAGTATTAGAGTTTATAGAACCCCGGTTTCCGAGGATGCAGAAATTGGTACTTTGAACGCTTTAGTTGAAGCTGGTGTCGGTATTATTGATAGTTTTGAAAAAATTACAGACCCGGAAGAATTTGCTATAAGTGTTGTTAATGATGTAATGGATCAAAATTACAAATATGTTTATGATATAGTTTCAGAAAAAGATCAAAATCCAGAAATTGCTACATATGATGTTAATGAGTTTAAAAATAAAAGAGCTGCAATTAGAAAATTACCGGGTGGTTATTTTATTGTAACTTTAGAAATTGACAACAAAGGTTATATGGTAACATCGTCAACAGGGTTTTACACGACTGATAACACGTATATCATTACAGGAACATATAAAAAACCTGGAACAAAATTACCGTACGGGGCTCTTAGTATTTTAACTGATTTCAGAGGCTTTGGAGAAGATACATATATTCAAGCTGACCAACAGTCTGTAAATGGGGTATTCAAAGAAGATAATGGTGAAAATATATTCACTAGTCGAATAAGAAGTGGTAAATCTACTGTTAATTTAAACTTTAAATGAAAAAATATTACGGAAATTATTTAGGTATAGTAATACAGAACAACGACCCTAAAGCTAGAGGTCGTGTTAAAATTTTTGTACCTCACGTTTCACCTACCGTATATAAAAACTGGAACGAAATTCCGGAAGACAAAAAATTTAAATTTTTAGGTGGAAATATTAACAGTGATCTCAATGATATATATGATGATTTAAAATTAATTTTACCATGGAGTATTTGCGCATCTCCAATAACAGGTGAAATGTCATCTGGTAGATTTAATGCAACTGGAGATTATGCGTCTATATCAGATAGTAGCTATTTCGGATTAAGTGGTTTCCAAGACGGTGAAATAAAAATAGATCAAACTATTACTACGGGTCAACAAAACTTGGAAGGCATTGGAGAGAAAGAAGGAAATATATATGAAAAATATCGTTTTAGAGTTAATGACGCATTTAACGACCCTATCGCTAATAACAATAATAACGTTAATTTGTTTAGCTTTGAGTACGCTCCCAGTGTATATTCGAACAAAGCTAAAGGCGCATTTGCAGTGCCCGCAGTTGGCTCGCACGTATGGGTATTTTTTCACAATGGTGATCCTCTTTTTCCAGTTTATTTTGCTGCTAGTTATGGTGATAATGATTGGCAAGGCATCTACGGAGGGTCAAAAGGATATGATTACCCCGGATCATTCGAAAACGTTAGCCTATCAGCCAATAATGTTAAAGAACAAGATTTAGATTATTACAAAAACAAATATGTTATAAACCAAAAAGGTGGTACGATAGAATTTGTAAATTCTGATTACAGAGAAAGTCTTAAATTTTCAGGTTATAGTGGTGGGTTTAAAGAATTTGCATTAAAAACTAATGTAGAATTTTCACCTCATAATGATCAAAGATTAGTACAGGAAGATCAATTTGATACAGTAAAAGGATTTAGAAACATTTATACTGGTAGAGACTTAGATTATATTACTAGAGGCGATTATTATCAAAAGATAGGTAATTTTAATGTATCTGCTTATGAAGAATGGCATGATATTGTTGCAAGTATAGCAAATATTAAACAATTATTCGAAATTAGAAGAGCAGAAGCTATAAAAGATTCTCCTTATCTTAAATTAACGTCTACTTTACAAGTTTTAGATGGTGAATATGCTAAATGCCCAGTTTGTTTAGGGGAAAGCGGTAAAGAATTTTTAGTTATTAATGGTAGGGTTGCAAATTATAGTAATGAAATTTCAGTAAAACTCAATAGTGATCCAATTGCGTCTTATACACCCGTTAGTTATGGAAAAGGTAGTTTACCTGAAGAAACTTTATTACCTCCAGTAGAAAGATGCCCTGTTTGTAATGAAACTGGTATTAGTCCTAGTAGTATGGATGGTATATGGGTTGAAGAAAATAAAAAATCTTATAGTGAATATAAAGCTTTATATCAGGATAACATTACTAAGCTAGCTGCAATAGAAGAAAAAATGGGATTAGGTGGTAATCATATAATTGATATTACAAAAAATAAAGTTGAATCAATTGGTTTAGTAATGAATGACTTTGGTAGTATAAGAATTGATTCAGTTGGTAAAATTTATAATGATGCGGTGTTTGTAGATAATTTAGGCGTATATGAACACAAAAAAGAAAGCCCGATGCTTGAATATGTTCACGTCGATGATATGCCAGGTGGTACTTATACGTTAAATGTTGCAAATCGTTACAATGTTCAGGTAGGTGCTGGTGGTTTATCTCTTAAATCCTATGGTAGAGTAGATGTATCTGGTGCTATTACAAATGTTGGTGGTCAGCAAGTTAATATTTCATCTGAAAATGAAGTAAACATTAATGGTGGTGAAAGATTAACATTGGAAGCTAATATTGTTTCAATTAAAAATAAACAAAGTGGCCAGGTATTAGTTGATAGTAATTTTGGAGTAAATGGTAACATGGTTGTTAGAGGTGGTTTACATGTTGATGGTGAGTTAAGCGTTAATCACATAACTGCTCCAACAGAGTTTCAAGAAACAGAACAAGTTATATTATATGGTGAGTTAGTTGGTGGACTTGAAATTGGAAAAGATAGTGATGGTAGTACCGTAACTGCTGTTGCTACTGCTAATTCTGTTAAAATTTACGCACACTCACATCACTTTAGAAATATTCCCCTCACATTAACTGATACAAATAGTCAAGTGAGGGAAATTGCTAAGGCAAATAATGAAACAGAAATAAATACTGCTACAGAAGTTTACAATAGAAAGAAAACTTTTAACGAAGATGATCCTAGGTCATAATTTCGTTTAAAAACTCTTTCATATATTTTTCAGAGTCTTTAAACGCGTCATCATATACATCCAGACCTGGTGATTGATGAATTATGTTAATATCAAGTGTACCGAGTGATAATCCTGCAAGCTTACAATCGATACTAAACTTAATATCATAATGATGAAAGCCTTTTATGTTTTCATCAAATTTAATTTCCTTCTCAAATAAAGTTTTTGGTTTAACTGCAAGATAAACCCCATCTAATACAGCTACCTCTTTAGGTCTGGGGCCAAAGGTAGTAGGAAAACAAAACTCTTTATATTCATGATGAGGGTGAAAAACTATACCACTATGTGTCATTTTATCAGTCATTAAATGCCACAAAATAGGAGTGTTTTTCTTTATTTTGCTACCACCGGCAACACCAACTACATCATATGTTTGTAACCCCGTAAGGGTTCTATCAACGAAATTATTTGAGTCAATTGTCACATCATCGTGACAGAAAATAATAGCATCATATTTATCGCCTTCAGCATCTAAAATCTCATTATAAACCTGACATAAACCTTTTTTATTATCAGTTTTAATAATAAGGTCTATATCTTCTACATGATCTTCAAGACTCTTAAAAAGATGAGTTTCAGTTTCATCTTTTTTAGATGTTGCTGATGCAATTAAAACTTTACTACTCATTTATTACTTCTTCTTTGGTGGTTAAATCAAAATGTTTTTCAATAGTAGCAATTATATCTTCACAATCTTTAACTCTAACAAGTATCTTTTCAATTTCGTCTGAAACTAAACTGTGATCCCCTACACCAACCGGTTGGTTGAGGTATACTTCTAAATCAGCTAAAGCTTTAAGACGTTTACCAGATTGTTCAGCGTGAATACCTTTAATAAATTTATTTGCTGTACTATTCATGTTAATAATTATGGGTTAGGCCATATATATTCAAGGTTATCTTTTTCAGTAGGCCATAAATCTCTATACCAACTTTCTTCTTTTTGTATAAGCATTGAACGGTGAGATTGATGAATGTCTTCTCTACCTAACCATTCAGGGTACTCGATAGCTTTGTTACTATCATAATGAGCAGCAATCTTATCAAAACAAGTATCTTTATAACCTCGTTCCTTCCAAGCTATACATACATCCAAACCATACTCAACTAATGCGTTAGCGTAATCATAATCAGGACCCATATACCACATTTTACGACATGGGTGGTTTTTCCAACCTTTGTATGGTCTATCTTCTTTAGATGCCTTAATAGAGTTAAGAAGTTGTAACACTTCTACTCGTTGTTTACCAAGACGTTTTTGATCGAGTACTTTTGCACTTTCGTAAAAGTTTGAGTATGGTAGGAATGTTTGCATTATACTAAGTTTCGTTCTTCCATCATTGATGGGTCTCTATCATTATAATGTTTTATGTGCAGATGTCCATGCTCAACATCAAAATATTTTTGAGCACTACGGTGAAGCACACCATGGTAATCATAATATGATCTAACTCCAGTAAGATGCATTGCAAAAACTAATTCATCAGCTATACCTGTTGTAAACCCAGGGTGTGAGAAAGTTTCAGCACATAAATTATCCAAATGTTCAAGATATGTATGAAACTCTTCCGATGACTTAAACTTAAACAATACGACAGGATCATCTCCAACTGGAGTCGTTTCAAGTTGCCTATCATCAAGCTTATATTTTTCAGCAAGATAAACAGATTTATTATCTTGAGTTTGAAGTTTAAGATTTAAAGTAGATCCTCCCATATCAAAATACAACCCACGTTTGAAATGTTTAGATAACTTTTCTTCATCTACATCATCAGTAAACCACATGTCAGTCTGCAAATGAATAACTTTAAGATAACCAGCTTCTCGTGCTGCTCTTAAACCAAATCTAGTAGCTTGTAAAATTTCACAAAAACCACCTTTATGATCATAACTTTTTACAAAATTAGTATCGGTGTAGTTTTTGATATCAACAACTTTTACGTTATCTCTTTTGATTACAAGATCGGGATTAGTTGCAACACATATAAACTGAGTATTAGGCAACTTATCCATGAGAGGAGCAAAACGCTCATTATATTCTTCAATATACTCATCATGGATAGCTGTTGTTTCAATGCAAAAATCTGTCATCGCCCTTGACCTCGATATGGTTTACTATAATTTTTGCTATTTTTATTTCTACTCATTTTCTTTGAGTGTTGACCTTTTCGATTTACGAGTTTACCGAATGTTACTTTGCGTTTTTCTTTAATTCCTTTTGCCATAATCTTCTAGTTGTTTACAAAAATTTTTAGTTTTAAGAGTTACTTCCTTGTAAGTTTTTTCTAAATTAGCATCTTCCTGACCTAAATTAGAAGCGTACATATTCATATAATTAGCATAAGATCTAATTAATACTTGCAAGTCGGTTTTACTATCCCCAGTTGATATCGTCATAATTTTGCGAATAAACAGATACGTTATGTCTGGGCTTATCACCTTTACCGGCATTTCGATTTTCTGACTGCATATTCGAAGACGGAGCTTTCGATTTTGCAGCCGGAATCGACGTTTTATTAACTTTGGAGTATGGTATTTTATCGCTCATAAAATTATGGTACGCCTACTTGGAATCGAACCAAGAATACAAGCTTAGAAGGCTAGGGTTATATCCGTTTAACTATAGGCGCGTTAAATCTTTTCAATTATTATATCAGTCAGCCGAAGAAGATCAATACCATCTTCTTTTCTATAATCTTCTTTATAAACTAGTCTAGTAATTCCTGATTGAATTATTAACTTAGCGCATTCAAAACAGGGAGAGCAAGTGAGATACATGGTAGAACCAATGCTACTGTTAGTTGAACGTGCTATTTTCATTAATGCGTTACTTTCTGCATGTAACACTTCCGGTTTTGTTTTAAGACGGGTATACTTTTTATCTAAATGATTATAAATCCACTCATCTTTTTCATAATATGTATCCCTCTCATCATAGGTAGATAATTTAACTTCACAACGGTTATTAAAACCCGAAGGTGTACCATTGAAACCATTAGAGATCACCTGACCATCTTTAACAATGATACACCCTACCTTTCGACGTTTAGCTTTGCTTAGATTAGCAAAAACATACGCCATTTCTAAAAAGGTATGATCTAGTTCTTGCTGTTTAGCCATTCAATTAGTTTTGGTTTTGGTGAAAACCCAATTTTTATTTTACCACTAACTTCTTCTTTGTTAGTAAAATGCATTAATGTTGGAATTGATCTAATACCAAATTTAGTAGCAAGATCTTGAGCTTCATCTATATTAACTTTACAAAAAAGAATTTCAGGCATTTCTTCACTTAACCCTTCAAGTACAGGGGTAACCATTTTACAAGGACCACACCATGGAGCCCAAAAATCTAAAAGTACGTTAGCGTGTTCTTTTCTAATGTTATCTAGTTCTTCGATTGTTGTTAATTCTTTCATAAGATTGGTGGGCCCTGTAGGACTTGAACCTACGACCTGTCGATTATGAGTCGAATGCTCTAACCAGCTGAGCTAAGGGCCCTTAAGTTTATATAACTTATTATACTTATACCCTATAAATTTCAACTTTATAGTTTAAGTAATTATGTTATGGATCTTAAAAAAATATATGAACTAATTGATACTAACAAGTATCCCGAAAGCCATGGAGCAGATAAATATCATCCTGGAATGAGTTTATTTTATTACACATTTGTGTATACTTTTATTAGTAAAAAATGTGTTGTGTTAGGTTCAGGTTCGGGTTTTGTTCCTAAAATTTTACATTATGCCCAAAGTGAATTAATAAAAGCTGGTTTGTTACAACAAATAGATATTACTTTAATTGATGCAGATATACCTGAACCGTGGGGAGAAAGGTATTACTCAAAAGAGGGGTTATTAGGTTATCCGTTTATAAAATTAATAAATTGTAAAACAGATGATGTTTATAATCAGTTCGAAAATATCGATTACCTACATGTTGATGCAGATCATTCTGAAGAACAAGTTTATAAAGATTTATGTAATTATGGGAGTAGAATGAGTAGTGATGATTGGATTATTACATGTCATGATACTGTTCGTTGGCCAGGAATGACAGATCATGATTCAGATGTATATAACGGTGTTAAAAAATGGTCTGAAGAAAATAATCACATCTGTGTTAATATACCAATCGGTAGAGGTACTGCTTTAATAATGCCTAACATTGAAGGTAGGGTACCTAGCAAGTTGTATTGTGAACCAATAACTTATAGAAAAATGAAGCAAATAAGTGATGATAAATTATTTTTAGTTAAAAATAATATATAAATTTCAATAATACTTATTTACGGTGTTTACAGCATCACTTGAAGTGATGCTGATTTTAATTATAATACTGAATTTAATTTTTTTAAAATCAGCTGAGCTAAGGCCCTTATAAAAAGATGTTAATTGCGCCACTAATTAAATCAAGCGTAAATAGTCTTACCTATTATATCTCTCTTTATCACAACTAGTATAGATAAATTATGGTGAGCAAACTGGCTAGCCATCTAAAGTAGACCTTCCAAAAATTTAGAGTTCATAAACAGCTTTGTGTCTAGAACTCTAAGATCTTTTTTAATACGTTTAAGTCTCGTATTAACTGTAATATTAGGAATGCGTTGAACTTTTGGATCAGTACCTTCAACTAAGACATCAATCTCTTCGTATATCTTGTTGAATAATTCTATGCATTCCTCGTTCATTATGAATCAGCAATGATCTTACCAACTGACCACCTAAAAACAACGAAATTAATATAGATCAATAACGGAAGGAGGATTACCATCGCTAGTAGTTCTGATACACCAATCATACCAAGCACAATGCCTGCTACGAATGATCCACCGAATCCTGCTACAGCTCCTACCAACATGTATAGGAACCACCATAATAATACTGTACTGTTTTTCATATATCGTTTATATTTATTTTAAAATGGAGCCAAAGGTCGGACTCGAACCGACAACCTGATGATTACAAATCAACTGCTCTGCCAATTAAAGCTACTTTGGCTAAAATGGTACCAGTGGTCGGACTTGAACCGACAAGCCCGAAGGCGACAGATTTTAAGTCTGTTATGTTTTCCAATTTCATCACACTGGCATTAATGACAACCACAATCGTTATTGCAGCAATCGTCATTATTATAAGAATCTTCCTCTAATGTTCCACTTAATTTATCAGAAATAAATTCAGCTAATAACTCCCTTGCTGCTGGGGAATCAAAATTAATTTGTTTGTAATTACATGCAAACTCTGTTAAAATTTTTTCAATTGCTTCTTTCATACTTTTTCTGTAAAAATAAAACTCTCATATTCTTAGGAGCTTTTTTCATACTAATCTCTTTGACTTTAATAGTCTTTTCTCCTAATTGAAAAGCACTTTCTAATTTATGCTTTCCTATGATAACATCAGTATAGTTACCTGCCAGATCTTTTACAACTAAAATAGGTTGTAAATTTTTACGCGCTTCCTTAACAAGCTGGGGATCAAGATTAAAGTTTCTAAACTTTTTTAATTCCCATAGTTTTACATTACGTATTTTTACCTTATGGTGAAGTAAAAATTCATTTACTTCTTCTAAAGTAACTACATATTTTTGATCTGGACAATACCAATAAGTCATTAAAGTAGATATCATATTACCACCCCCAATACGGGCTATCTTCATTCTCCCACCAGAAGGTTAAGCCTCCTTGTTTTTCAAAATTAAATTTTTCAACATAATAATCTGGTTCAAAAATTGAATCATCTTGCAAGTATAAACAAGCATATTTTATTTTATTTGGATTTATTTCTTTCTCTACTGCAAATTTTAAAACTGAAAAATTAAAACCTCTCAATACACCTGAATCGACAAAAATTATTTTATCTAAATTATCTAATTTAGGTATTAATTTATCTATTTCATTTCTATATTGTTCATAATTAAATTCTTCACCGTTTGGATACGGCATATCTAAACTAAAATAGTTTAAAGGTTTATTATCATTTAATAAACTTAAATCGTGAATTAAAATTTGACCTACAATACCAGAAAATTCAGGGGAACAAATTACTATAGTTGGTGCTTTATCACACCAAACACTATTTTTTATATCCGACGATAGTTTAAATATGTCGTTAAATTCTTTTTCTCTGTTAATCTTGAATAACATCGTTACTATTTATTCTTCTATTCCACGATTCACTTATACATCTGATAGCAGTAGGTTTGTGGTCATTTTCTATTTGCGGTCCCATTGCACCGCATTTTGTACACATAATATTCCAAAAACGCTGGCTACCTAACATTTGCCATTCAATCAATTTTTTACTGTTACAAAAAGGACAAGGTTTAAGATTATACTTTTTAGCCATAAATGTATTATATATACAATCTTAGCATTTCAATTTTTTAACAATCTCGTGTTCTCCTTTTTCGTTTTGTCTACTATAAACTGCTACGACACCTCTTCTTTGTACTACTTGAGTTGCTGCTTTGTTAGCTAAAGGTATAGCTAGTTCTGTATCTTTATGTTTTAACATACCATAAACAAAAGTAGCTAACCAAGTATCTCCGGCTCCACATAAATCAAAAACTTCAACTTTATCTACTGGGTAAATTTTACCGTTATATAAACATCCTTTATCACCTAAAGTAACAATTAATTTATCCTTCCATTCTTCAAGATTAATATAAGGTTTAATATCCTCATATTCTTTCTCGTTCATTTTTACAAATTTTGCTTTCTTACAATAATCTCCAAGTACCTTTTTAGTTTCAATAATAACATTACCGTGTAACCTACAAATATATTCTATACTATTTTCCGAAAGGAATCCCTTACAGTAATCAGATATAACAACACAATCATAATCGTTTAATGTTCGCCCAACCATTAATTTAGAAGCATCTAAGTTTGCAACTCTGTCAGTATTATCTACTCTAAGAAAAGTGTGGTTTGTAAGTTCATCCACATAACGTTGTTTAGTTAATTCTTCTCTATTGTGGTAAAAGTCAGGTTCAATACCTAAACTTTTTAAGTTGTTAACAACGTTACCTGCCATACCGTCATCAATAACTTCTCTACCGGGGGTGAATACAGGTGCAGGATAATCAGGGCATAATCGAAAAGCTTTACCGTAAGTAAATTTATCTATACATTTTTCTCCAATAACGAGAACTTTCATATAGATAATTAAAAAAAAAGACAAAAAAAACCATGCAAGTCCCACCTACTTAGTTATAAGCCCCACCACAGGCATTATAACCCACAAACTAACTTGCATGGTCAAATTTATTTATATCTATTTATACATAGTCAAACCTTTTCAACTACTTTTTCATAATGTGTGGTATAAAGTTTGTAAAAGTTAGGCTCAGTTACTGGGTGTTCTATATTAAAAACTTTATTTATAGTAATTTTTATATCATTTTGAGTTAAAATATCACCTATAAAAATATCTTCTAAACCATAATTTTTTCTTTTTAACCCACCATTATAAGATAAAAGTACTTGTAATGATTTATTGGAAAAAATAACGAATTCTCCAGAACAAAAGTTACTTGGTAAATCACCAGTATATTTGTCCCTTACTTTATAATTTTTTAGATGATTCAATTTACTTCTTAATTGTTCTTCATTTTTATCATTTATATCTACTTTATTACCAATATAATCTCCTGAAAATTTACTTGTGGTAAATGCATCAACATTCATGATAAATGCATCATCATCTACTTTTACAATATAATCATATTCTAAAAGTTGTTTTTTAAATTTTTTAAAGAAGTAAAAAAGTTTTTTATGAAGCACTTCTATTCTATCGGGTGTATTACAATAAACATCGTAAAATTCTACACCGTTCCTAAAAACTTTATTAACCTCATCTACTTTACCACCATATACAAAGAATATGTCTACATTTTTTGGTAATTCTTTTAAGTAGGTGTCTATAGCTGCTAATTTATAACCTATATTATTTTCAAATGTAGGTATAACTAATGCATATTTTGTTGTTTTATTCATTTAAATTCTCCTTGCCTAAACTATCATTAAATCTCACTTTAAAGTTACCATCAACAATATCTAAAAATGCTTTTTGCATACTACCATCGAATATATTAGAGTGAAAACTAGTCCACATAACTTTAGCAAAGTCTTTAAACATATTCATATATGAAAACACTTCTATTTCTGTAAATATATCATCATAATTATCTATAAACGTATCTAATGCTTTATTATAATCATTATAAAAATTATTATAAAAATAATCTTTAGTAAATCCTAAAAATGCTCCTGTTGATGAAAAATTGTAAAATGTAGGGTTGTTATTTTTTATTAATTGTTGTTTGATGAAATCTTTAGGTTCTAAATTCATCCAATTCAAACCACAAATAATATTACCATACTCTTTAACAATCTTACCTATATTATTATAAAAATCTGGACAAAAAATAGCTTCTTTATTATCTGGGTAATAATTTTTCCAATCATTTAATTCCCAATCATGCCACGTACCGCCATACTTTGTACTAACGTACGATTCATTAGATAACGCTGCATCAAACCAAATAGCAGTATCGTAATTATAATTTTTAAAAACGTAATCAAATATATCACCCCTACAACAAGCCATTGGTGGGTTCCAACAAAGTAACCTATCAGGATTATTTTGAGCTATTTTAGTACACTGTTCCCAATGTTTATCGTATTTAGTATAAAATTTAGGTAAACTTATTGGTACAAATTTTATTTGTTTTGTAAAATCTTTATCGGGAATTATTTGATCAATCACTTCTTTAGGTGTAATATCTTTACCTCTGAAGTTTATAGGTCTATCATTACAAAATAAAATTATATCTTTATTAAGACCCTTGAGACTATACAACCCACCTACATAATAATCAAATGCCATTTGTCTACATAACGTAGGTCTATACGGGTCACCGTCTAAAAAATACGGTTCGACTTCGTATAGAGCAGTTACGACACAATCCATATATTAATTTAAAAAATATCCAACTATATCCATAAAAAAAGCGGCCACCGAAGTGACCGCTCATACGAATAATTTTACTTAACTACGATTTCTTTTACTTCTTTCTTAGACTTCTTAATTGAAGGTACTACAATACGAAGTACGCCATGTTCTAACGTTGCATCTAACTGATTTACGTCATAAACTCTAGTATCGAAACCGAACGACCTGTTATAACTTTCTTCTTTTGTACCACCACTAGTTGTAATATTTCTAGAAGCGTTGATATATACTTGATCCCCTTCTACTGTCATTTTAAGGTTCTCTTTAGTTACACCAGGAAGATCAATTTCACATGTAAATTGGGTATTTTGTTGATTAAATCTTACCTTATCGTCCGTAAAGGAGGATTTTCCTAACGAAAAAAATGGATCGTTGAAAAAGGTATCTAATAGATCAGAGCTGTACCGTCCCGCTCTCGGACTTCCTAAAACACTTAATAATTTACTCATAAAATTATTTAAGCTACTATCCCATAAAAATCAAAAAAATCCCACCTACCCACCCCTCTTTTATTTACATGTTTATACTCCTTCAAAATTATACATGCAACAGAGAAAATACTTTTGCCTCATCCGGTATTTTTATAGAACGTTCTATTAAAAGTCTCCATGGATTAATACCCTTTGTTGTATTTAATGATTCTGTCATACTTTCGTTTAACATTGGCATATAAACATAAGCATATCCTTTATTATTAGTACCGAGATATGAAAACCCTAACTTAGTATAAAATGATACTGCATCTTTATCACACCACATTCTAATACGACTACAATCATTATTGTAACCAGTAGACCACGCTTCTTTTAATAGCTGTTTAGCTACACCTTGGCGTCTATATCGTTTACAAGTAAACAATCTCTTAATATGTAACTCGTAATTTTCAAAAGTATAAGCAATACCACCAACAATATTTTTACCAGGTAATGAAATAGTGTTTTTAAATTCAAAACCTAACTTAATAGGAAATTTATCCCAGTAATTATTTTCATCCCAGTAAGGTACAATATCATTATGTGTATAATCATAAGCCCACTCGTCATAATATTGCAAAAAATGACATCTTTCAAGAAAGAATTTTCTACCGGCTGAATATGTAATAAAGTTCATTTATAAATTATATGATGATATTAGAAATCATCCACCAAAGCACCACTGGATTGATACTCAATAACACGAGTTTCAAAAAAGTTTTTAGCTTTTAACAAGTCTTGTACTTCAGATAAAAAGTCAAAAGGATTACGATCAGATTCAAATCGATGTTCAATACCAACACCTTCAAGTCTTCGGTTACCAATATATTGCATGTACTCTACAAACATATCAGCATTAAGACCTAAAATACCATTAGGTAAAACATCTCTTGCATATGCAATTTCCAGCTCAACCGCATCCATTAAAATTTCAGTTAACTCTTCTACAAACTCTTCTGTCCAAACTTCTGGGTGTTGTTCCTTAATTTTGTTAATAAGAGTCGAACCAAACTTAATATGGTTACTTTCATCACGAAGAGTATATTCAATTTGTTCACCAATACCAGGTAACTTATCCTTCATTGAAAGTAACATAGCAAAACCAGAGAAGAAAAATGTACCTTCACAAACAATCCAGTACAAGAAAGCTGCTTTTAATAATTCTTGTTTACCTTCAAATGTATCAACATCAATATCTTTTGAAATACCCCTGGTAACATTCATCAAGAATTCGTCTTTAGCTTTAATTGACGGAATATTGCTATATGCTTCATACACTTCTGCAATATCTAAAGAAAGGGAATCACAAATATGAACAATTGTATCGTTATGTAAACATTCTTCCCAAATTTGACGAGACATATACTGCCTACATTCTGGGTCTGTAATGTATTTGTATAATGTTACTAAATTATTACCAACAAGACTTTCACTACCAGCAAAGAAACCAAGAGTACGTTTAGCTACATGTTTTTCTTCATCAGTAAGTAAATCACTATTCCAATTTTGTATATCTCTTGTCATTGGAATCTCTTCTGGATCCCAATTATTACGTTTACCTGTCTTGTAAAGATCCCATGCCCATTTATTTACATGTGGTAGAATTTGATTTACACCTGCTGAATCGTTTGAAAGAATTTGACCCGTCTTTGCCATATAAAAATAATTATATATACTCAGCGTAATATCACAAGAAGATTTTTTTTGATAAATTTTCAAACACATCTCTTCCGGTTGGAGATAGCGTGTTTTCTATGTTAAGAAAAGTTTCATGAATTTTTTTCTTCTTAATAGATTTGATAAATACGGGATCTAGTCCCATATGCTGATTAACAACATAAAGGACTAGATTTAATTCATCTTCAGTTAATAAATTTAACTGATCTGTGGATAATCTTACTGACATGATTCACAATCTGGATTATCAATACTACATGCAACTACTGTACTTTCTTGAGCTGCAGTAACTTCTTCTTTCTTTACTGTTTTAACCGTACTTTTTTCAATCTGACTTGCACCTTTATTACGTAAGTAGTATGTTGTTTTTAACCCTACTTCCCAAGCATGCATATACATATCGTTTAGTATTTTAAGTGACGTTTGATCGTTGTATAAATTCAAGCTTTGACCTTGGTCAATCCATACTTGTCTTGCTGCTGCAGCAGAGATCAATTTAAGTTGATCCTGTTGGAAAGCTGTTTTATACTTATCTTTTAACCGTAACTTATCTTCTCTACTTACCCCCTTAGGAAACTCATAGAGCGTCAAATCTCCGTTACATGCTTTAAGATTTTCTAACGCTTCTATATTCCAAGAACCGATAGCTTTCATATCTCTGATAAACGCATCGTTGATCATAGTAAAATCACCTGATAACGTACTGTAAACAAAGATATTATTGTAATACGGTTCAATACTTTGGGCACACCCAACAATACTACTAATAGTTGCGGTAGGAGCAATAGCCATTGTATTAGAATTACGCATACCATGACGTTTAATATGGTTTCTAACCACTGACCAATCAAGGGTTTCTACCGCATCAAACTCTCTGCCACGGTATTCACACAGTTTTTTATAGGTATCTACAGGTAGCAAACCTTTATCCCATAGTGACCCACTGTATGTTGAATAACTTCCACGTTCTTTTGATAGTTTAGAACTGGTCAAGATAGCATGATATGAAATAAACTCGTAAAGCTTACCAGATAACTCGATAGCTTCATCGGAATCCATGTTGAGATCAAGATAGTAAAACATATCATGCCAGCCCATTGAACCTAAACCAATAGGTCTGTGTTTTGTATTAGAGTTTCTAGCCTCTTCTGTTGGGTAAAAGTTAATATCGATAACATTATCCAACATTCGAATAGCAATTTCAATTGTACTCTGTAACTTGTGGTAGTTTATATCTTTTTGTACTATGTGTTCACGTAAATTAATACTACCTAAGTTACATACAGCCGTTTCACCATACTCTTTCACCTTACGGCTACCATCTTCCTTGTATGTACTTGGTTTTGTATGAAGTAAAATTTCGGTACAAAGGTTAGAACTATGAACAACACCTTCATGTTGATTACTGTAACGTAGATTCGAAGGATCTTTGAATGTAATCCACGGGTGACCCGTTTCGAAGATCATTCGGAGCATCTTCTTCCAAAGTTCCTTCGCATCTACCTTCTTGAACGTCTTGAGCTCACCAGCTTTGCCCTTTTTAACACATTCTGCATACTCATTTTCGAACTCTTCACCCCAGCTTTCGTGAAGTTTCGGACATTCATATGGGCTGAACAAATACCAATCACTATTCTTCTTAACTTGCTTCATAAACAAGTCAGGAATCCAATTGGCCGTATTCATATCATGTGTACGTTTACGTTCATCACCTGTGTTTTTCTTTAGTTCAAGAAATTCGTTAATCTCACCATGCCAAGACTCAAGATAACCACATCCAGCACCCTTACGTTTACCACCTTGGTTAACTGCTACTAGCATGTCATTATAAATCTTCCAGAAATAAACAGCCCCTTGCGATAGACCGTTAGTACCTCTGATATGATTACCAGCTGGTCTGAATGGAGTTAGGTCCATACCAAGCCCACCAGCGTATTTACTCTTCAAAGCCTCTTGATGTAAACCATCAAAGATACCATCTATGCTATCTTCAAAGGTTGAAAGGAAACAGGATGAGAGTTGGTTATGCACACAACCCGAATTAAACAATGTAGGCGTCGATGACATGAATGTAAATGTAGATAAGACATCGTAGAACTTTTTCGCCCATTCTGTTTTATTCTCCTCTTTGATTGCAAGCCCCATTGCAACTCTCATCCAAAATGCTTGAGGTGTTTCATACCTCTTTTGATCGATATGCAAAAGATACCGGTCATAAATTGTTTGTAAGCCAAGATACTCAAACTTATCATCTCTTTCGAGTTTAAGATAGTTAGATAGTTCGGTAAGATCAAATTTACGTAGCTCTTTTGATACAAGCCCGTACTTGATTAGAGCTTTCATGTTAACAATAAACGTTTTACGATATTGTAACTCGTATGCATCTTGATCGGCACTTTCTTGAAACACTTCCTTAACAATTGTCTTGTGAAGTAGTCGCGCTGCTACCTTTTTATACAGAGGTTCTTGTTCAATCAATGCTCTAGCTGACTTAATTAATGATTTGTCAATGTCTGATGTCTTTACCCCGTCAAATAGTTTGATTCGGGCATTGTAAAGTATTTGATCATGATCGACATTATCTAGTCCTTCGCAAGCTCGTTCAATACACGCTTTGATTTTACTTTCATCAAAAGCTGCTTTCCGTCCATTTCTCTTAATTACATTCATATCAATTCTTATCTACAAATATATAAGGGGTTAACCCTGAAATTCTCTGGTAAAAAGGTACTTCGGTATTAGCAAAAAATCTACCACTTTCGAAAGATAAATTACATAAATCTGATAATTTATCAAATGGAAAAATACCAAAATTGTACAACTCGTACGAGTTTTGAGTTTCTATATTAAACTCAGAAAAAAGTAAACGGTATTCTTTATCAGACATATGATAAAACAAATGCTGTTTTAAATTATCATATGTTTTGTTGCCTTCTAATTGAATACCGTAAAAATGTTTATCGGTGTCTTTATGCTGTATTCTGATTGGACTTAAAGATTCATCAATAAGTAGTCGTTTTTCATCATATTGATTTTTTACTTGAAATCCATAAAAGAGACTGGTTCCATCTACACTTAAATTCTTATGATCTATATAGTTTAGATCAAGAGATAACTCATTTGTTAAATCTAAAGGCAACATATAGTTATAATATGTATTATCCTAAAGATTTCAAGCTGTAACTACAAATGTTTTCTTAAGAAAAAGGTTAGATATGGTATATATTTTTCCAATCTTACCGGAAGGTTCTTGAACTGTAACAGTAACCCTGTCATCGGTAATGACAGGGCCTTGAATAATTTTGCCACCTACGTGTCTTATGTTTTTTATTGCACCGGTGTTAACATCTACAGTTTTAATAGTGTAATCATCGTGGATAGAAACAGTTAACAGTGCATCTGGCATGCAAATATTTATTTAGCTTTAGCTGTTTTCTTTTCACCAAGTACTCCAATAAGAGTATCTAGTTTAGTATTCATCTCAGTTACAATACTACGGTAGCTTTCAAGCTCGTTACGTAAACTATTGATTTGTGAATCCTTTTCGTCTAATTGCTTAAAAAGGGTGTTAATTTTTCCAATTTCTTCGTTGTTAAGTGACATATATATGATTTATTGAGGCATTTGTCCTATTCCAGGTGGTGGTGCTCCTTGTTCGGATCTTTTATTTTGTTTTTCTAACTCATCTACTAAATGTTTAATCATTATCTTTGATTCGCCTGGAGTCATTCTATTATAATCAGAGGGTGGTACATTAAGTTTACTACTCATTATATACTGATTATAATATAAGTTTTTTAGATTGTTAGTAAAGCTTAATTTTAACATTTCAAATATTTCAGATGACTTAAAATTAAATGGATAACTAACGGGTTTCTTTTCATTTATTATTTCAAACAGATTTATTGTTTTTTGTTTTAGCTGATAAGATTTCTCTTTTACTCTCTTTAATAATTGAAAGGGTATATTTTCTAATATCTCTTCAGATTCGGTAATTGATAAATCTCCTAGGTAAATTTTATTACCTTCTATTTCTATCATGCTAATGTTGTCATAGAAATTATCGAAATGAGATATCTTAACAGGAAAGGTACAAACTATCTTAACGTCATTATATGTTTCAACTATTTTTTTATGTTTGTAATTGTTTAAAATATTTTCTGTAACATAAGTTAACCCAATTGAATTTTTTGTACCATCACTTGATAATACATCAATAGTGTTACCTAAGCAATTTTTTCTTATGTTAATTAATATGAGAAATTTATCTAATAAATTTAGATTTTCATATTTAACTGTAACGTTATGAATTAAATTTTCGAAATGGTTACTTAGAAGTTCATTATCATCTGTTTCAATATACTTTTGTATTGTAATTAGATGTTGATTGGTTATTTCTTTACATAGAACTTTTCTATCTCTTGTAATAGATACGGGATACAAAAAGTCTAAACTCACTTAATAACTTATCTAATTAAGCAAATCCTCCACGCTGGAAAGGCGACAAGCGGTTGATATTTCCAGATGCTATCTTATTAATAATGTCAGGTAATGGTAAGTACAAATTGTTCTGAATAGCATAATTGCTAAATGCCCATTGTGTAGAATGTATATCCATTGCTTCGGCATCATAAGTTAGATTTTTATTATCTACTGACACTGGATAACAGTTATAAAAAGTCCAAATCTTTCTAGGTATTTGAGATATTTTTTGATACGATCTAGTATATTGTAAAATCGTAATATTAGTTTTCATATCTCTTAAGTCACCTGCTTCTCTTGCTACAAAACCAAAATGACTAGATAACATTGACCAAGGTCTTACTACAAAATCAACAAAAGATGTATTTGTTTCTCTAAATTGTATTGTAAGATTGTCAAATGCGTTTTTACCTGAACTAATCTGACCAGGTAAGAACCCTCTTTGCTTATCTCCAAAGATTTTATCCTTTTGAGTGTCTAAAGTTTGACCAGATGGTATATTAACACCTTGAGCAAACACACACCCCGTTACCCTATTAAGAGGAAATGATTTTAAAATACTTACAGCCTGACTTATATCAAAATTATTATAGTTACCTTCATACCTTTCTAGGGAATGTATTACTTGTGTTTGAAGTAATGCAGGGTAACCTTGAATTAGAACCATCCATTGTGTTCTTAACGGTATAGCTGAGAACCAAGACTCCATTTGTGATAAAAAGAAGTCTCTGGTGCTTATTAACGGCACACCAGGTACAGCAAATCCAAAAACAGAAGTAATTTGAGGTTGAGCTAAAGGGTTTTGACCTGTAAGTAAACCACTTACATTTTTACCCAAACCTCTTATTGCACTTGAGAAAGGATTATTCACTATTATTATTTAGGTTTATTATATAAGGTCAAAGTACCACTAAAAAAATCTTTTCTATACTTATATTTTTTAATTAATGACCTCCAAACGTTTTGGGCTTGATCTGATGCTTCATGATAATTAGTTTTTAATGCCCCTTTGTCGTTAATTGCATATTCATACATACATTTGCCATAACCTTTACCTCTAAACCGTTGTTCTACAAAAGAAGAACCGACAAAAAGGTAATCATCTTGCTTTTTGTCGGTGTAAACTGATAAACAACCGGCTCTAGAACGTTTAACGTTCTTTTTTATGTACATTACATACTCTGTAAAGGCTGGCCCCTCGTCAACCTCAAATAGAACCTCTATCATAAAGTATTAACGACGTCTAAAGTAGTGGTATGCCATAGTAGCTGTAAAGTTAACTATAGTACCACTGCCGCCAGAAATGTTGTACGTTAATTCACCAACATTTCTAACCGATGCACCAACTAACTGATATTGTGCAACTGCATCTAACTGTGTATCTAACTGAACTAAGTCGATAACAGCAGATTGTCTAGGTGCAAAATAATTACCAGTACTAGTAGCGTCATCAAAAATATCTCTAGACATGTCTTCAAATTTCTGTCTAAGTACTGAGTTTTGATCACTGTAAAAGTTAAGGGTATAACCATCACTTCCAGGGTAAGTAGCATTTCCAGGTACATTAAAATTTAACCCCATGTATGGTACCGCTACATTAGTAATTGCTCTTGCTGGTAAATTAGCAGCTGTGCAATACACAAGGTCATCTTCATCAAATGTGACGGAACTGGCACCGCCTGAGTCAATGCTCAAGACTCTGAATTGAAAATCTCTTGCGAAGTCACGTTCTACTGCTACTCTGTAAAAATCAGATATTGTTTGACGTACGTCTGGCATATCATTATTTATGCTTACTAGTTATCTTTTGATAAAAAAACCGGGCCTTACGACCCGGTTTAGGAAGATGTACTAATTTAAGCTATTGGTTAACCGACAATTTCGCTAAAATCAGTACCGGTGCGCGTAGCATAGAAGTTTACTAAGATAAACTCAGCAGCTCTAACTGGTTTCAAGTATATATCTACTACCAATTCATTGGCATCGATGACGTCTGGCGTATTATTACGTTCGTCGCAAACAATGAGATAATCATAAAGGCCTTCATTGTTCTTTGCATCTTCAAAGATTGGGGTTAGAACATTTATGACGTTTGTCCTGGTAAACAGAGTGTTTGGCTCGAAGACGAAATACTTCACTGTTTCCCTTGTACGTTTTTCTAAGTAAAGGAACAAACGACGAACATTTACTCTGTCAAACGCACTTGGTTGACTTTGAAGTGTCTTCTGACCAAATATTACAAACCCTTCGCTCGGGAAGAACGCAACAGGGTTTATATTAACTTGATCGTATAACTGATCTCTTTGTTTCTGATTTGGATATAATGCAATATCATTTACTGCAACCAACCCTCTAGTGAAACCAGCTGGTGCATACCATGGTGCAAAACTTGCATCGGTGCGAGCGTAATTCGCAGCTGCTATACCAGAGAATGGAATCCAAACCTGACCTCCAACACCATTATCATAAACCTGGGCATATGATGCATAAGCTGCAGCATAATTTGTATTAATAATACTGTAGATTTGTTTTAATGGTGTTAAAATGTTTAACGGGAATGTCTGACCTGGTATATTAATACCTTTTGTATTGTCGCCAGATATCAAAATTTGACGAATTGGGTCAGATATAAAGATAAAATCTTTTCTAACATTACTTGCAAAGTTAATAAACTTATTAGTAATAGTTGCCCAAGATGATCTAATTGCACTTGCATCAGCATCTAATGTAATACCAGTTGTACCTAAACCAGCAATACCAGTTAATGCATCTCTATCATCAAAGTATTTGTTTGCATTTGATGTGTTAGCAGTATTCTTTACTGTAGTTTGGATTGTACTCAAACCACCATCAGTCATAATATCGATATCAAATAAATCAATATTTGCTAATCTATCAAATACTCTATCTAACTTACCGGGTAAGTCACCGATTTCGTTATTAGTTTCTTTAGTAGTGCTGTAAGAACCTGCAGGTAACAGTGAAGCATCTCCTATTGAAAACTCTGCTGTTCTTTTATTTCCATTAACATCGTAAATATAATTACCATCGGCAATATTAGAAATGTTTGCTTGAGGTAAACCTACAATTTCTCTGTAAGATGTATTTGCATCACCTGATGTGCCGCTTTCATAATAGTTATTAACAAGCTGGGTTGTGATTACTCTCACTTTTCTGTTCGGTGTACCGTCATCATTAAGATTACCAGACGAACCTCTACCCATTATGTTTTTATTAATCTTAACTGCTAAATTAACACTATTATTTGTTAATATTTGCGGTAAGTAGAAACTCATAGGAGCACCACCGTTAGGGTTATTAATTTGTCTATAATAATCTATACTTCCAAAATAACCTTCTTCTAAAACATAATCAAGTTTTGTAACTTCAGGTGAAAATACCGACTGTCTTAATTTGTATAAACCAAATATTAACGTATCATCAAAATATGGTGTATTAATTTTGAATGTTGGTATACTTTCTTGAGTTAACGATAAGTTCGCCGGGGTTGCATCACTGTTATAATCAGCAGATAATAAGAAGTTTAATCTAGACTCGGGTATGGTTTGAAGAACGCTATATTGTTGAGTTTTATTTGTTTCATCTTTTGAAACTTTTACTTTTACAATATCATCATAATCAGTCGAGGCATAAAGATTTGTATTATCAGCAATGTTTAAGTAATAACCTTCAAACTTTTGATTAACTGTAGTTTTTGCTGTATTTAAAACTATAATACCAGCCTTAGCCAATGTAGCTAATTGAGTTGCTGTTGTTGATTGGGTATTATCTACTTCAAAACTACCTGGTATACCTGGGGTATCACTCCATTGAAAAGCAGAGTCGTCTATAATTGCTGTATATTGCTCTTGTGTCAATGAAAGGAACGTTGGTTTGCCGATACAATATATGATATCATCCCCTGCTGAAGCTGGGCTGAATTGAGTTTCAGTTTGACCACCTTCTTGATCAATATTAGCTGACAAATAACTGTTTTCGGTGCCACTTAAAGCATCGAACGCTGTTTGGTTAATAGGTACAACCGGGTAAACAGTCGCAAAATAGTTGTTCGAGAATCCAGAACCTAAATTTTCACCATATGGTAATCTGTTAACCAAAATATTGGCTCTGCTTTTAAAAGATTCCGCCACTGTATGGTAGAAATATCTTTCTGCTGGGTTAGTTGGGGCCCCATAAATCTGAGTGAATTCTGATAAACTGGATACCTGTACAATTTCATCATTTGGTCCGTCAGGAGAGAAACCTGTAATGAAAATATTTGTACCTATTTTGTCTGCTGGACGCAAGGACAAATCTACTTCATTAATTTCTACACCAGGACTTTGTATAGTTCTTCGTGCCATATCGATATTTATGCATTTTTAGATATAAAAGTCTAAAATGCACCTTTTTAATAAATATGTCAAACTTGAAGAAGCTTAACCGTAAACTGACTGTAAGCCAAGGTAAATGACGACTCAATTTCGTCGGGGTCTCTGTATGAATAACTGATTCCTCCGATCCTGGTAGGAAATCCCTTTGAAAAATCAAACTGAACTACTTTTTTGTTGTATTCATCTAAACCATAAATGGTAAAATTGGCCATATACAAATCTTCAACAACCATTCCTGGTTTATAATCTTTACTCGCGTCAAAATAACCTGCATAATCATCTTGCAATTTATTCAACCACGAATAAATGAACCAATAGTTGCTAAATCTGTTATCAATTGTAAAATTTACGTCAATTGGCGGGTAAGTTGGGCGATTATGACTAGTAATGTGTAAATTCTGACCACTATAGCGTGTTTCCACTTCAGGTACACTAACTTCTGGTATAACACTACCGTAAATTGAAAATTGTACCGAGTCTGGGTTAACAAACTTGTTATCTCTCACCGTTTTTGATATATCATCCCGTAATACCTTAGGAGTAGGTATAACAAGGACAAATTTATCCTTTCTTTCCTTGTTAAACGGTGATTGTGAGTATGTAGTCATTGAATATATTTAAACTAACCATGAGTTAGCAGCAGGAGTAAACGATCTATGAGTTTGAAAGTCACCTACCGGTGTCCAACCATTCTGTTTCATCCAATCTAACTCAGAATTATGATCTGACCCGGTCTTTTCTGTAAAGACTATTGTATCAACCTGGTCAGTTTCGTCTTCTTCACCCCAGCTAAACAACTTTTTGTTAAGATTTGTACCGTAATCATAGTCATAACGTCTGATTTCAGCTGGTCTACCGTTAGTATCAAACCGCAACACATCAAAATATCGTCTAATAAGGTCGTTATCTAATATTAATAGAGCCCAACCAAGGGACATAACACGGTCATCCATCATATCTATACCAGGCTTAGCAGCCCACTTACCATTAGGATATTTTATGAAGTTTTTAATCTCTACTAATGTTTCTAACTCACGAATATTAACTGCTTGTAGTTCATTTACGAAATATCTCATGTTCATCACACATCTATACTTGGTATTTGTGTGAGATATAACGCCTAACCTGTTATTTTTAGCTTTTCCTTGTCCTGCTTCAAATGAAACTATGTTACCATAACGTAAAGTATGATATAAATGATCAACTACCTGGGCTCCACAGCTATTTCTTTCAATTAATGCTGGGGGACTACCCCATTGTAACAGAATTTCATGTAATTTACTGGTAAAGTTAAAGGGATTTATGGTATTACTCCAATATGTGGCTACTTGCTCTATATTATTAAGGTCTTTTAAGTCTAATATTTGAATTACACTAGCATTTTGGTGTACACCTTCAGCAATATCAACACCTGCTACATAAACCCCGTTGTCATCCGGTTGTCTCCAAATTTTGTAATTGTTTTCTTCCATTACAATCTTTGGTTTTTGACAATTTACCTTTAAAGCCTCAAATAATTCTTCATTTATAGCTAATTCACCAGAAGATATGAATTCACACCCGAACTCTTGGTTAAATGCTTCTTCACTACCAATAGTACGCATGGTTTCGTACTTCCACTGTTCATCTCTACCAGGAACCTCATGCCATAAGATTTTATCGTAACCCCAACCGTTTTTATGTTCAATAGCACCGTTCCATATCTTGTAAAACAGGTTATCTGTACCGTTTGCGGTAGATGCTATAAAGATTTTAGACTTTTTCGATGATGAAATTACAGGGAAAACAGATTTCCAAAACTGATCTACCAAGTGAGGTTCAATAAATGCTAACTCGTCCAGTACTAGCACGTTAATAGATTGACCACGAGCAGCTGTTCCCGTTGTAGTACTAATACCTATTGATGTACCGTTAGTTAATTTCAACGATTCTTTACCATATTCAGTTACACCGGGCTTTAACCAGTTAGGTAACTCTTCATATGCCATTCGAATACGTGAAAATATTTCTTTTGCAGTACCTTCTTTGTTAGCAACTATAAGAATACGTTGATCATTATTAAAACAAGCATGCCATAATGTGTAAATTGTCATCATGGTCGTTTTTCCTATCTGTCTTGAGGCAAGTAATATAAAGAAACGATTATCTCTCATACCCCTTAACGCTCTTTTCTGGCAAGAGTGTAGACCAATCTTTTCACGACCACGATCTAGGTTAACGATAAAGAAGAAATTTTCTGCGAAGTAAAGAAGGTTTTGTTTTGCCTTCTTCAAATCTTTAATCATTGCCGGTGTCCACTCAAACTGAGTATTCTCTGTAGGCAAGTTAGGATTACCCAAATAAAAATCACGGGTAGGTTTCATATACTGTTATTTAACTAAAAAATGAATAAATATAGACATGAATCGTAAAAGAGACTTAGAAAATTTGTCAAAATTATACGAAAGCTTTAGTGAAGATGAACAATCAAGTGCATTTGGTCAAGAAATGGCTGATGAAGCTGAAGATCAAAATCCAGTTCAGAATTACGAAGACGAAGAAGTAAAATTTCAAGTAGGTGATAAGGTAAAAGTTAACGCTGGTAGAAGTTTAAATGATTTACGCTCTGGTAGATACGGTACTCAAGATTTATATATGTATGGTACTATTGCCTATATTGATGATGATAATGTACAGATCGATACCGACCATGGTACAATGGAAGTCGATATTAATTCCATAGAACATGATGAAGAAGCCGAAGATTTAGGCCCTAACCAACAACCTGAAAGTTGGGGTGATGAAGCCATGGGTGATGAACAACCAGGCGAAACATCTATGAGATTTTCTCAAGATACACCTGATGACCCTGCTTCTGGTGGTAGTCCTAACATTGATGATCCTGATGAAGAAGATGAATTTAATATGGACCCTTATTATGATAGAGAAGAAGATTTAAGAAGTAGGGGTATTGATCCCGACGCAGAAGATCCAGATGCAGATGAAAAAAGGTATGATGATGATGAAGAAGATGATAATGCTTTTCCAGAAGATAAATCATACTACGATAACGAAGATGAAGAAATGTCTTTAGAAGATGCTATTAAAGTAATTAGAAAACATATAGAGGCCAAGGCTAAGTATGGTGATGATTACGATATTGAAGACGAAACACTTAATTTTGGTGATAGAGAAAAAGCGATGAAAGTCTGGGTTAAGAATTTTCATAAAAAAATGAAAGCTGGTAAAAAAGATGAAGATGAATTAGGTCAAGCTATGGCTTATAAGAAAATTACCGGTAATGAAGTTAAAAAAGAGTCATTTAACTCACATGGTGATAGAGATATGTCTTTATTAGCAGAAAAATACTTAAATATTAAAAATCATGAATAGAAAAAGAGATCTTATTCAAATTGAAGAAGCGTATGCTGCAGTAGCAGGTAACCCACCTGGTAAAGCAGCTGCTAAACAACAATTAAAGCCAGGCAAAGCAATAGATAAAACTTATGCTGCAGCTTCTAAAGGTATTAAAAACATTCCAGTTGGTAATGATGCTAGTACTCAAGGCTTTGTACATGACAATTCTGGACCTAAGGGGGCTGATAATTTTAAAAGTACTGAATTAGACCCAGACAACCCAGCTATTGGAGATGACAATGCTTTTGATATTAAACAAAGCTCCGATGAAGGAGCAGATACATATTTCAAAGCTGAAAACAAGAAAATTGCAAAAGAGAATATAAATAATAGTATGGCAAAGAATAAGTCTATTTTTGATCGTTTATACGAGGAAGTGATGGATGACGAACAGTTTGACGCAGTTGAGCTTGGCATCGGTGATGACGAGGGCGGCGATGACGTTGAAATGGGAGGAGATGAAGTCACGATTACCATTGATAAAGATTTAGCACAGAAACTTCATGACGTTCTTATGGATGTTCTTGACGGTGGAGAAGGCGGCGATGACGAAGCCGACATGGAACCCGAAGGAGATCTTGGTGATGAGGACGAACAGGCAGCTGGTGGCTTCGAAGAAATGGAAGAAGACGACGCTGACGAAGATGAAGAAGCTGACGAGGACGAAATGGAAGATGAGGACGAAGAGACCTTTAACTATTTCGGTGAAGAAATTGAAGCAGAAGATTTAGGTCATCCACTTGTTAACCAGAAGAAAGGTAACCCCGAAAAACCTTCTGGTAAGAACAATGTCGTTAAGTCCGCACATACCTCTAATGTAGGTAGCAAAGGCGGCGACGGTAAAGTTACTGACAAGGTTGGTAATGACGGTGATGAAGGTACCCCTATCACAGGTATGAGAAAGGGACACCCAACTTCACCTAAGGGTTCCGCTAATGTTGTTAAGAGCAAGATTAAGGGCGGTAATCAGGAGTTTTTCCAACGTAATGGTTAAACGAACAAAATAGAGTAGTTCAAAAATGCCTGCCAAGCGCTTGGTAGGCATTTTTTTTGCTTAAATATTAATGTGAAGTTTTACAACGAAACTTTAAACCCTAAATTTTACGTAAAGGATAAAATGATTCCTGCTTTACGTAAAAAGCTTATTGATATTACTAAGGATTTCTTAGCTAATGTACCTATAAAACTTCCTAAAATTGACGATATACAATTAACTGGTAGCTTAGCTAACTACAACTACACCCCAAAAAGTGATTTAGACGTTCACATCTTATTAGACTTTAACAAAATTGACGAAGATACAGATTTAGTTAAAGCAGCTTTAGATGGTATCCGTTTTATATGGAATACCAAACATGATATTAAGTTAAAGGGTCATGAAGTCGAAATGTATTTTCAAGACACAAAAGAACCTCATGTATCGTCTGGCTTGTATTCTTTACAAGAGGGTAAATGGGTCAAAAAACCAGAATATAACCCACCAAGTATAAAAGACGAAGACGTTAAAAAGAAATTTGAAGATATAAAGGTTCAAATTGACAAGTTAGAAGAGTTAACTAACAAGTATAAAGATGACTCAGGTAAATCTGAAACATTATACAATTATGGTAGAAAATTATTTCAGAAAATAAAGAAAATGAGACAAGAAGGTCTCAAAGGTATGGGGGAATTTTCAGTCGGTAATTTAACTTTTAAATTTTTACGCAATACAGAGTATATTGATAAGTTATACAACTTAATTAATCATAATTATGATGAAATGTACTCAGAGTCATTTTTTAATTCTAATAAAGTAAATCATAGACAACAACATGCTGTTGTAAGAGACCCTGGTATGAGAAAGCATGCTACTACTGTACCAGAATACCTAAAAACGAATTTAGACTTACCAAATAGTTTTAAAGTAATGCAAAAACCCGGAGGACCAAAATTTGTTTATATTAGTCCTCAAGATGCATACAAATTATCAAAACATTTCGGTGTTAGGGATATAAGGCGTCCAAAAGGTTTAAAAAAGTCTGGTGTAGCTTTAGGGGTAAAACCTAACGGTAGGTATTACCTAATGAGAACTAACAAGAATAAAAGGAGTTATCTAAGATAATGTCTATTGCATGGTATACAGGTACTAATCAAATTATGCCAGGGTTTTTACCTGGTGTTCCTACCCCAAATAGCAGTGGTTCAATTTACCCTAAACCGAAAACATGCAACCCCTGTTTTAGATTTACTGATAAAGATAATACCTTATGTGAAAGGCTTGTTATTAGTAATTGGTGGTTTGAACAGATATGTTTATATGGTCAAAGAGTTACATATTGGCAAAACCCCTACAATACTTTATCTGCAGATGGTATACCTGAAGCTGGACCCGGTAACATTTACGGTGAAGAGCCTACTAAGGTGTTTAAAGATCCAAAACAAATAATTGTACTACTTGAGTTACAAGAAAATGCAGTAATACTTCAAAAGTATGGTTTTGATTCCGACGACGAGTTTACAGGTTATATACACATTAGTGCATTCTATCAAACATTTGGATATTTACAAGAACCCAAAGCTGGTGATATAATTGAGTTAACAGAATTTGGAGATGATAGACCTTATCCTCGTACAGGTAAAAAATTTGAAATCACAGAACGATTAGACGAAGATGTTGCAAGAATAAACCCATTAGCAGGTCATTATGTTTGGATGGTAAAAGCTAAACGTTACGATTATAGCTTTGAACCTGGTCTTAGTGCTGAAGGTGGAAGTGATCAGGTTTATGATGATAAGTTCTCAGGTGTACTTGATGGGGGAATGCAAGATAGATCTTCACCTAAGAGTTATGATGGGGATCTTGAAGAGTTATCTAAAGCAATATTTGATTATTCAGGGTTTGACTATGATAATGTATATGGAGGTTACGGTAACACTGAAGCTCCAGAAGATGGGCCGTTTGGACCTTAACCTCGTGAACTATTATTATAAAACGAATCGTAGTCCGGTAAAGTTTCCCCTCTCATATTAGCTATAAGTTTATCAGCATCATTACAACTTGCAAAAACTTCAGTAACTACTTTACCCTTACCGGACTTAAACGTATACTCAACACCGTCCTCAACTTTTTTGATATAAACTATAGTATATATCTCACCGGGTTCGAATTTAGAGTTAGTTAATGGAGCAGATTCAGTTTGCATACCAAATCTAGTTGGACCGCCTATTCGAGGTCTTAAACTAACTCCACCCGGGGCTTGAAAACTTGTATTAAGTATGTAATGCATTTTCTCTATAAATATATTCCTTAACTGATCTTGGTTCTACCTCAACATCACCCATCTTATAATTAATAAGGGTACTTTGATACATCTCTGATATGTAATTTTTAAATGCTAATGGTTTGATCCATGAGTCATTTTTGTCAATGTCCATCCCAATCTTTTCTGCTTTAGTTGCTACATAATTAACTGCTTCAAAAAGACAAATCCACCTTGAAATTTCTTCAGGTGACATGTCTTCAATTGTTTTTTTGTTCAATGAATTTTCCATACCCTTCAATTATAGAGGCTACCCGTTTAGGGTCAAAGTTAAAATTACTTAGCTTGGTATTTTTTAATGCATTTTCAATTACCTGCATATTAAGTTTGAGAATGTTACTGTTAGCAGAAATATTCTTAGAGTTTTGTTCGAGTATATCGTCCATAACAACTCTAATTAGGTTATCTAAAATCTTTTCTTTATTTTTTTCATCTAACGTAGCTTTTGCAGCCAATATACCTTTGTTATAAGAATCATAGTAAGCAGTACCATGATATCTTTCCGTAGACGGGAGGTCACCTACAGGTGGTATAGCTTTATTTTCTAATTCATTAAAATTAATTGTCATAATCTTTTCCTTCTACGAAATTAAAATTCTTAAACGGGTCATCACTAACAGGTGTGGTTTCTAAAAATGTTTTTGACCCAATATATACCTTTATACTTTTTTTACATTTAGGGCATTCGTACTTATTTTCTAAATCTAACCGTATTGGCACATATGTTTTAGCAGCACAATTTTCATCTGGACAAATACATTCTATTCCTTGTTTAGAAAATTCTTTTATACGCTCATTTTGGATTGTTTCAAACTCAATTTCAGCTCTTTGTTTTCTCCAGTTAGAAAACAAATTATAAACAAATATTTGAAAGATAGTAGCAAGACCAAATACCGGGAAAAATGGTAAACTAAGCAAATAGAAACACCCAGCCACAGAAGCACTAACTGAAAATAAAATTAATAAAGATTTAACTAATTCCACTAATATAATTTAATATTAGGACTCTGCATTACCACTCTCGAATGGTTTACGCTGAACAATTACATCTAAATCTTTAGTCATATTGTTTAAAATATGCTTAATCTTACCACAACGTTTAATAAAGTTATTTAAATGTTCAGTAGCGTCTTCACTCTCTGTAACTAACGGGTTTTCTTTAGTTTGTCTTGCTTTAGCTTCAATATTATCTGCTGCTAAGAATAAAGCACCCATATCTTCAATGATATGCGTCATAGGGTAAGGTAGCTCTAAGGGAGCTTTATTTCTATCGTTAGTACCACTAGCTTGTAATAAATCACCTACCGTAACGTGAGAAGGCTTTTGCTCTCTGGTAGCAATACCACGAACCCACTTATTGTACATTTGTATTTGATCTTCTAAAAGTAATTTATTACTTGCCATATTATTATTTATAGGAGAGATTAAATAAATGTATGAGCTTTTTTAGTAAACGTTTTATTACATTACTTGAGCAAGACGAAACAGTAGAGATTACAGATACAGAGGCTATGGAAACACAGCTTGATCCTGAAACTGATGCAGCTGATTTCAATGTCGATGCCCCTCAACAGTCACCTGAAGACATGGTAAAGGCTAACAATGCTGCTCAAGCCCAGGAGTTGGCTAGTTGGATATCTAAAATGGAAGAATTTACTAACTATCTTAATAGTGAAGGTGATTCTGTACAGTCTAAATTACATCAAGCTAGCTGCGATACCCTTTTTAATAAGATTGCTAGTGCTGAAACCAAAAAGATTGCTAGAGTTGCAATGGATTTAAGTTCTCTTATTGAGAATCTTAAAGGTTATATGCATAGTGCAGATGTTTAATATATAATTTGAGATAATTTTACAAGTCCCGGTAATCCTTTGAATGTATTTTGCATTAAAAAGTTATTAGGGACTTTTTCTATGTCTAAAGTTGTGCACATTTCATTAAAATCTTTAAACTTAATACCAAACTTCTTAGGCCAAATGAATACTTTATGGCCTTTTTCTAATAACGTTTTCGTTTTCTTAAGTGAAGCTTTATCTTGCCATTGAGAGTCTAGTGCAATAACTCTTTCATGAAACGGAAACTTCATTAACTGAGTATTTTGTAGTTTAGTATAAAGATTATCACTACTTTCATTGATACCTGCAACAGCTACACCATTTTGAACAAAGAAAGCATCAATTGGACCTTCAATAATATAAATCTGATCAATGTCTTCTTTAATTTTATTAATATTAAACAAACTTCTATCACTGTCGATCTTGCCTAGATACTTAGGTAGCTTAACTTTGTAGTTCTCAATGATAGTTCTACTTTGATAAAAGATGATCTTACCGGAGACATCGTAGAAAGGTATGATAAGTCTATTCTTATGTACTTTATCTTTAAGTGAGAAGTAAAGGGCTTTAGGTCTATTAATAGCCTTATCTAATTTACGTTTTTTTATGTAGTTAAGAGCAGTTTGTACTAATGCATTTGAGTTATAATACTTTATTTGACCCTCATCAAATAGATTAATACTATCTTCTGGTAATGATCTATGTAAAGCTTTTTTTACAACCGCACTTATATCAACATCTGCAGAAAGATCTTTAGGTAACAGATCATACTCTTCTGCTTCCTTGTATATTTCACCTACAGTCATGCTCGACACTTCAACAATCCAGTTCATAGGATTAGAATGCCAACCACAATTGTGACAATGAACGAAATTATCTTTTACAACATAGAACAACCGACGTTTTTTACCCCAAGACTTACCCTCTCTACACACAGGACATCCTCCTTGGTAAGTCTTTGCAAGTCTATTATACTTCGGCCGTCCAGCGTATTGATAAAATTTTTGTACGATGTATGCCTCAGGTAATATCATACCAAGGAGGATTATATATTATTTCTCTAATGGTTCAATAGAAACAACGCCTTTTCTAATAAAAGTACCGCTGTTAGGATCAATCCAATGAGCCTCGGTTATTCTTTCACCATTTCTTTCAAATGTATGTAACCTAGGATGCACTGGATTACCAGAAATAGGACTGGTAATAGGTACTGGTCGTACCATCTGCATGTTATTAATGTTATTATTCATATCAAATATTTAATTTAGCTATAGCTTCTTGTAGTGAATCTTTTAATTTGAAAGTATTAATCCATTTATCTTTATTTTTCATAATTGAACCATACTTATTTTCTGCACAATGATCAAAAAATGTATCTAAGTCTTTTTCAGGCATACCTTCACCCATTTGAGACGAATAAATCGGTTCTTCATCTGGGTAATGTTTATAACCAATTTTAAGATCCATAATTTGTATATTTTTCTTATAGATATCATACTGTTGTTCATTCAACACTTGGTCAATTGATTGATCTTTGAACTTCTCAATCAAATTAAGTGCTCGTTTATGACCTACTTTGTATAAACCTTTGATGTTATCACTATTATCACCAACTAATGCTTTATAGTCAAGGAAGTGATCTAAACTAACCCCTTTTGTATAAGTCATAAAGTTATCTGGCGTAACCGTTACTTTCTGAATAGGGTTAAACACAAAAGTTGTATCATTAATAAGTTGATACAAGTCCTTGTCAACAGTAACAACGAACTTTTTACCAGGTAACTTGTGACAAAGATAAGCAATAACGTCATCTGCTTCCATAACGTTAGGGTACATACTTTTAATACCCAAACAGTTAAGTAGATCTTTGATTAGTTCATCATTACGGTGAGCTTCTTTAGCTACTTCACTATCACGATTGCTTTTATATGCACCATTTGAAGTATTCTTACGAAAGTTAGTAGAAGGATAGGTTAACTTTTTATCCCAGGCAGCATAAACTTGATCTGGCTTAAATTTATCAACATACGACTTTACAGCTCGTAAAAACATAAGGGTAGATAAGTCTTCACCCTCTAAATTATTTTTAGAAAACCAAAAAGTGCGATACAAAAGATTATTTGCATCAAGAATAAGAGTTGTCATTATTCACCTTTAGTCTTTTTAGTCTTTTTGGCTTTTTTAGTTTGAACTGCTCCGTCTAGTTCATCGATGCGTCGCTTTAAAGCTTTTCTTACTTTAGTTTTTGTGTTTGTTGAAACAGAAGTAAATTTTGCAAATTCTTCACACAAAGAATCGAGTTCAGTTTTCGTTTTAGCACTAAGAATGCGATCTTTTAACGATTTCATATTAATATTATATGAAAAATCTGATGATAGTCAAGTGAGGTGTTGTGCTTCTAAAACTTTGAAAACATCTCTGGGTAATTTTTCAACAAATTCAACTATCCCATTATCTATCCCGTTTTCGAAGTCTTTAATAGGTACTTTTAGTTTTTCATTACCTGGTACTGCGAGAAAACAGTAGTGATCTTGTAGAGTATCGATGTATGCAATAAATTTACCAGCGTGATCTCCGTTTTTTACTGCATATAAAAATCTCTTTTTAGGCTTTTTGGTATTCTTTGTAATACTGAACCATCTCATCCCATTCTTTACTATCACGAATTGATCTCCTACATTTAAACCCTAGATTTGCAATCTTATCAAAGTTTAAAGAGTATCTTTTATCGTGACCTTTCCTATCTTCAATATAGCTTAACTTCGCATTAGTTCCAGTAAATGTACTAATCATAGAAGCTATTTCGTTATTAGTTAATTCTTCTCCTGAGCCTATATTGTATATTTCACCAGCATTACCAAACTGTAACACTTTAAAAATACCTCTTGCATGATCATGGGCATGTATCCATTCTCTTACATTTGTACCGTCACCGTATATATCGATAAAACCGTACTTGTTTGCACAGTTAATTGATTTAGGGATAAGTTTTTCAATATGTTGACCTATACCAAAGTTATTACAACAACGGGTAATGCGTATATCCATACCATATGTACGGTGATATGATAATGCAATCATATCTCCACTTGCTTTTGATGCTGAATATGGTGAGTTTGGACTAATAGGGGTATTTTCTGTCCAAGAAGGTTCGTTTTCACCTAATGAACCGTATACTTCATCTGTTGATACTTGGATAAAACGAGGTATACGAAGTTGTTTAGCTAAATTAAGTACATTTATAGTACCAACTACATTAGTTAAAGCAAAAATGTTAGGGTTTTTAATGCTATTATCGACATGACTTTCAGCAGCTAAATGTATACATGCATCAAATCGATCTAAGTTTGTAAAATCGTTAAAATTAAAAGGTTCGTTAATATCTAAGTTAAAATGCTTTTTAATTTTAACGTTATTAATATTAACATAGTCACAGGCGTAGGTTTTATTATCAATATTATAGACGCTGCAACCTTTATCGGTTAAATAGTTGCAAAGATGACTGCCAATAAAACCAAAACCACCTGTGACTAAAATATTCATGCATTTAATAATTATGCATTATTCCACATTTTTTCAACTAAAGATTCGTTAACTAAATCTGGTTTATTTGAATATCTACTTTCATCCCTCAAACTAACATTTTTTTCATTATGAACGCTAAAATAATAATCGTTTATTTTTTTATCTTCTATAATTTCTTTTAAACATTTATTAATTAACTGATTATCTACTTTAGTAAAATTAATATACTTACTTGCCTTAGTATTTTTTAGAATTGCAAAAGGTCGTTCTGGGGATAATTTTAAATTATTATCAATTAATGCTTTTCTATTAAAAAATATTTTCAAATTTTCAAACTCGTCTGTGTAATTTTTTAGTTCATCAAAAATTATCTTATTAAAAAAACATTCACCATTAACTATATTGTATATACCAGTGGGTATATTTGAAGCTTTTAATATTTCATTAATAAAATTAAAGAGATCAGGTAAAAATGTAACTGAATTTTCTTTATTAATAATTCTTTCTTTTGTTATTACTTTTAATAGATAATTTTTTTTATGGAAAATACCGCTAATACAATTTTTTATTCTTAAAATATAAACGTTGTTTAAACCCCTTAAACAATTTTCTATAACATGGTGTGTTTTAGAAAAAGTTGAGGATTTATTTGCAAATATTCCATGATTAGGTAAATTATTTTCTGACCAACCCTCATTTACGGTAAGAGCAAAACTCACCATACTACCTATTTCATCTTTAGTAAAAGCATTATCTCCATTGTATATATCTGCAGAACTTAAGTGAATGTATTTACAATTATGCTTAGTACATAGGTTAGATAGTATAATTGGAAGAGTTGCAGTTAAGTGTAAAAATAATCTAGGGTAATGATTACATTCATTTATTTGATCACCGTAGAATCCAGTACAATTAATAATAAAGCTAAATGTAATACCTTTATTTTTTTGAGATTGTATATATTGATCTAGATTATCATAAGACCAATAATCTAGATCAGATTTTTCAATGTTATAAATTGATATATCAGGTTGCGTTAAAAAGGTAGCTAAATTTCTTCCAATATAACCTTTACCAATTATTAAAATATTAATCATTAGTTTTCACGATCTTTATATTTTCAATATATTGATCAATAATTCCTGATAAGAACTCTTTGTCACTAATATTAGCATATTCAATATTAATCATTTCTTTAACAAGACCGTTATCAACAATTGTAACACTTCTATTTTCTTTGGTAAGGTTCTTTTCCTTGAATTGTTCAAGGTTAACTAACTCATACCTATCAAGATCAGAAACCTCTTCAATAATACCAGCCTCTTTAAGCTTATCTCCTTTTTCTCTCAAGATTTCTACGAATAGAGCAGGACTAAACTTACCATCACTTACAACATTATAGATACCATATGGGATTTCATTAGATACAACAATGTTATAAATAGTATTATGAAGATCAAACAAATAAGTAGCACTATTCTCTTCATTAAGAATGGTGGTATACTTAATAAGCTTTTCAAAAAGGTTTCTATTACCTTTAGGTGAAGGTACTTCACTAAATGGCATACGAATACGCAAACTATACACATTCTTAAACGATGAAGTCAATGCCATTTCAGATGCATGCTTGGTCTTAGAGTACCAAGAAGACTCTTCATTGTTAAGACCGAAGTTTGGAATGTCTTCTTCCTTCCAACCGTTTTCATTTTCTGATATACCAGTGTAAATACAACCCGAACCGATATGAATCAATGAAGGTATTTCCATTTCCTGCACGACAGATGCAAGAGTGATAGGAAAGATAGCATTTAGATAGTATGCTAGCTCTTTATTGTCTTTAGCATCATCAATATTCTGTTCACCAGCATAACCTACACAGTTTACAACATGGTCAAATTTAACTCCTTCATTTTCATAGTTAATAAAAAACGTAAGAAGATCTTGTCTATCTAGATAGTTAACTTGCTCTCTATTAATACTATGTACTTCTACATTTTCTTCGTCAATTGCTAAAAAGTTACTTAATGTTTCACCAATATAACCCTTACCTACAATTAGAACTTTAATTCTTTCGTTAGGTTGGTATTCGTCAGTAGGCTGTGTCTGTTCTTCTACTACTTCCGGAGTGGTTTCCTCATTAGGGGTTTCTTCGAATTCTGCATCTATAATATTATCTTCTGACATATCAATATTTTATTTGTTTATTTTATATTTCAAGATTGTTTAGGTTTAAAATAAGGTGAATTTTTATTATCATTGCTAATTTTTAATGTAGTTAACAATTTTTCAATAATAACCTCCATTGATGAAGTAGCTACCTTTAAAGGCATCTTCAAAACCGAATCAGTAAACTCAAAAATAGGTGATTCAAAGTCTGGGTCCTTTTTACAAGTTATAATTAAACTTTCATGGTTAGGATTTACCATTACAGTCCAACGTCTATTATCTTTTTCACTGTAATTTTTAAATAAATCAAGTACTATAAACCCATTATCTTTGAGTCTTTTCTTAAAATAACCTAATGTTGAAATTTTATTACTCATGATTGAAGCCCAGATACGATATACTTAAGATTACTTGTACCAGTATCAATGTTAAAGATACAATATCCTTGATTGGTATTAATCTGCACGTTAATTTTATCTGAACTTGAACTAGTAAGTAGTCTTACAATATCAAAATGAACTGGAAATGACATATCTACGTTCTGACCTTCTTCACTTAGTAGTATTGAATAACTATCAACTGATGAATTAGTTTTATCTGTAATTTCACCGTAAATACCCTCTTCATTTATATTGAAATACAACTTATCCGACTCAGATACAAATGCTGCACCCTTTGCAAGTTCAGCAATTTTAGAAAACTGAATATCAAACTCAATATCACTCTCAAGACTACTAATTTTCTTTAGACTAAGCTTTGGTGATTGAATAATATTATCATCTAGAAAGTGATACTTAAATCTAATCTTTTTATCTTTATAAGATAGTGCATTTGACCTATATTCTAACTTAAGATTTTCACCTTCAATAAATGAAAGTACTTTTTCTAAACGTTTAACATTAGGAATATTAAGCTGAACGCTATCTTCAAGTTCGATACCATAAGTTGCACATAAAATTAAACCTTGCTCATTGTTTGCAATGCACAATAGTTTGTTATTTACGTTCTTTATGACGACCGCATCAGTCAATGCACTAATAGGCTTGAGAAAACTATTAATAAACTGACTCTTATCTAGGATATTAATGACCATACCCTATTATAGAAGCTATCTACTTTTTTACAAGAGTCTTTTTTTTGGTAGGAGTTATATTTTCTAAAACTTTTGTGATATTGGAAAGTTTTATTTCAATATCTTCTAGTTTTTCAAAAATTTCATTAACTGTTGCAGACTTATCAAAGTTTAATTCAAGTTGATTTGGATCTACAGCAGGTTGTACTACAGGAACTGGTTGTGGAGCAGCTTGAATTTGAGGAGCTGGTTGAGGGATAGGTTGTTGTTGGGCTATTTGTTGTTCAACATGATGTGGTATTTGATTAACAGGTTGTTGTTTACCCATTAATTCTTTTACCCCCTTTTCTAAAATGGCTTTACCATTTACTTTTTGTAGGGTTTTTGATTCTGACACCATGTTACTATTCACCATTCTATCAAATTCACCGTGAACAGCCCCTAATAGTGAACGAAAAGCTAAGGCATCATCGTAAGGGTTGTCCGGCCCTGTTGGAGCCGGACTAACCGCGTCGTAATTTACATTTGTACGTTCTTCAGACATGTTATGATGATAGGTCACCTAGACTCGCCAACAAGTCATCAATGTCTTCATCAGTAGATTTAGTTTCTACAGGTGAATCAGTCACTGTTTTTGTGACTGCTGCAACACTTTCAGTTACTACTGCTGCTGCAGCTACCGGACTTGTAGCGGTACTAGCTTCTTCATCATTACTTACACAGTAAAAATGCTCGTTCAACACTTCTTTTAGTTCGTCATACGATTTTACTGTAAAGACTGACTCAAGATCAAATGCATCGTTATGAATTGCATCAGCACCACCTTCATAATCAGTGGTGAGTGACTTAGGCATACCGAATTTTGATGAAACATAGGTAGGATAATCACCTTGCTTCTCAACTTTGATACGAAAATCACAGCCATTAGCAACGTCAAAGATGCGAGGACCGAAATCTTCAGCTTCTTCACCTTGCATAGCTTCCATAATGATCTTATGCAACTGTCTACCAAAGCGAAGCAACTTAATCGTACCATTATTATCAGGATTAACCGGGTCATTTATAACAAGTACATTGACCATCCAGTTTTCACGACGAAGAATAGATGATGCTTTTGACTTTTCTTCTTCAGAACCAGTCTTAGACAACCTATACCTTGTCTCTGCAATAGGATCACGTTCACCCCACGTATTAGGACTGATATGATTAACGTACTGACCAGTTGCAAACGATGTCCATCCATGTGTATAGTAATGGAAGAATGTCTTAGCTGGGTCTTTAACGTTAGGAATCAACCTAACCGTATATGTATTACCTACTTCTGTCCTAAGAAACTGACCTCTGGTTGATTGTCCAGTTGCTTTTTCCATAGAACCTTTGATGCTTTCGAATAATGTATTAATATTTGTCATTTTAGTTTAGTTTTAGTTTTTATTTCGTTATTTTTCGTATAGGTAACACTCGCCACCTTACAAAATTAATTATAGAAGAAACCGATTTTAAATCAACCCATTACTTTTACGGCATTATCAAAATGTTTTTTGAATATACCTTTGGTTTGTTCTGAACAATTGTAAAATTTAACTCTCATATTGGTAATATCATTAAATGTATCACCTAAAATATGTTGTCTCATTTCAACGTCTACGGTTTTAAGTTGCAGTTCAAAAGATGGATACATAAAAAGAAAAAGTAATGTAACTTTTCCGTGTTTTAAATGCTCAAAAAACGAATTCATTGCATTTTCCTCCTTGTGATTAACATAATCAGAAAATTTAATTTGTTTATCTTTGCAAAACTTGATAACAAACTCCATAGATTGTTTAAAACCTAATTTAGCATCATCTGAATCTGGAGATTGCCTGTTAATTGAATTGATATACTCTCGATAAAGCTTGACTGCTTTCATACTTAGATAAAAATCAAGCCCAAGATGAGGTTTATCTTTGTATATCTTAAATGGAGCTCTAAAAAATTTATTTATGTTAATATTTTTATGTTTATTAAAGAAGTTTGATAAGCGGGTAAGGTATACTTTTGTTGACTCGTCAATTTTATCGAAGTTTTGTCTTAGTTTAAAAGGTTTGCCTTGACTAGATCTAGTTTCAGCAAGATGTCGATTATAAATTAACTTTTCAAAGTCAGTCATTAAGTCAATAATAAAGATAAACTCTACAATATCAAGTTTTTTCTCCTACTATTGACATACTTCATTATGTATTTGCTTTTATGAAGAGAGGGATCAAAGAATAAAAACATTTGAACAAATTCATAATCAGTATCAATGTCTAAAAGTTCTTTAAAAAATGTTCTAAGCTTCCTATCTTTAAGAAGCATTATAAAGATGTTAGGTAAATTAATTTTTTTGTTATGTAAAATAGAAATAAAGGAACAAAACCCCATAAACGTATGAGTTGTCTCTTTAACATACGTATTTTCTAAAGGGTTGTTACTTGAGATTTTCATATTTTAGTAAACATCTTACTTAATTTAAGAAATTTTTCATTAACTGCTCCGCCTGCAGAGTCAGAATGACCTCCACCGTCACATAACTTGTTAGCTAACTTAGAAAGGTTAACGTTACACGACTTTGATTTTCTAAAACTTACACTTTTTGATTTTAAATTAACAACTAAACAAATATCTGCGTTATGTTTCTTTAAAACTTCATAAGCTACTTCATTTATGTTATGGTCACATTGAATACACACCACTTTACGTTCCTTTCCATCTATAGGAAAGTTAACCATGAACGTATCAACAGTATTAACTGTATCTTGTACCTTCTTTTCGGCTATAGCTATCATGTTTTTATGGAACGTACTGAAACCATTAAAGCCTAAACTAAACTCTTCTAAGAACTTAGTAACACGGTTACCGGTATACGACCATAACACGTTATTAAGACCGATACTGTCAGGTAAAGCTAATTTATAGCTATCATAATCATCCACAAGGTTAACAAACTTGGCTATTTGATGAGTTAACTTGGAACTTAAGGAAGGATCTTCACGAAGAAATGTTTTAAGTACTAACTTAGTAGTAGAACTAAAGTCTTGGTCGAGCACCAACGTAGCTTTATTAAAATTTACGTAACCATCTTTACCATTATGGTGATCAATAACGTTAACGTTAGGATGATCAAGTAAATCAAAATGTTCAGCAACGTTGATGTCGAATATATAGACTTTTTCATAGTCGGAAAGCTTATTAGACGACAACCACCTAACAAAATCTTCTCTAAAGTGTTTATGAGTAGTTGTGGTAAAGGATGTTATACCCTTTAACCACCTACTAACCATAAAACTACCAACACCATCTAAATCAGCATCAGTAAATACATAACACCTACCGGACATTAAGAATAATTAGTAATAAACATCATTTCTTCAACTATTTACCTAAACCATCCATGACTGATATAACATCAGCCGAAGTACTACCAATGTCATGTATATCACCATCACTAATAGTAAGAGTTGGGTAATGAATACTAAACTCACTAGTACCATGATTAGGTCCGAAACGGTTCTTCATAACACCCATACGAATGATGTCTAAGTCCCTGTCTTCTTCTTTCTGAAATACGGAAAAGATAGCATCAGCACCCATTGCCAACCCCATACTTTCACCAATAGTATCAAGACTAGGATCTTCCTTATCATAACCTGACCTATTCAACTGTGTTGCAGTAATAACAGGGCAGTTATACTGATATGACAAGGCTCGTACCTGTTCTGTAGCTATCTTAACTCTTTCATAGCTGTTATTACCCATTGGTGAATGCATTAGGTTAACATAATCAAGTACAATAGCATCTAACTCAACTCCATTCTGTTGTATCTTCTTAATAAAGGCACCTAATTGGGAAGGCGTAATAGTACTAGGTGGAAACTCCTTAATTAACAATCTACTAGTTGGGTTATTAGTAATAAATGATTGTAACTTATCTTCTAACTGAGGTAATTCATATCTAAGATTATTAACTTCAATACCTGTTAAGTTACCAGCTAATCTCTTAGCATAAACCATTTCAGACATCTCAAGACTAACCAATAATACTGTCTTACCTTGTTTAGCTATGTTACATGCTATGTTACCTAACACAATTGACTTACCAACATTAGTTTCACCAGCAAATATGTAAATAGACCTACCGTTCTCAAGGAACCCACCATCAAGCTTATTATCTAACCATTGCCAACCTGATGATATAGTCGGTTCTTCGGTCTTAAGGTCTTCAATCAACCGTGAATATGAACGTAAGAAGTCAAACCCTGTATCTACTGATAGATTAATACTACAACACTTCTCAAACTTATCAAAAATAGAAGCTGGGTTAATATCACCTTTAGAACAATCATCAGCCACATCAGTCATTGTATGGTAAACTGACTTTTCTTTAAGAAACCGTTCCGTATTTTGATATAACTCGTCAACATTTAAGTTTTTATCAATATCTTTTATCTTCTTAACGGTGTTCTTGAAATCTTCCTTAAGTTCAGGTGTATTACAGAAAGATAATATCTCTGTCTTAGTAGGTACGGTAAATCTCTTTTGAAAGAAAGACGTAATTAACGTAAATACACGTTTAAAGCTTTCATCAGTAAAAAATCGTGGCTGTACATGGTCTATAACTGATGCTAAGTAACGATCATCAGTAAGACTCTTGTACACCACGACTTTTTCGAAATAATCTAAGTCTAACGTTTGTCTACTCATATACGTAGACGATTATATACTTATGCCTTTTGTTTATCAAGTTTTACTTGTTCAAGAATCCATCTATAGGTAAGTTGTAACCCATCTTTTAAGGAAAAATTAGGTGACCAACCAAGCTTTTCTTGGATAAGCTTATTATCACTGTTTCTTCCACGCACTCCTGTTGGTGCATCTAACTTATGTACTGGTTTTAGTGATTTACCGCTAATGGATTTAAGGTATTCTACCATTTTATTAATAGTTACCATCTCATCTGAACCAATATTAACTGGACCGGTAAAGTCTGATTCCATTAAACGACGGATACCCTCAACACACTCATGAACATATAAGAAAGACCGTGTTTGTTCACCGTCACCCCATACTTCTATGGTGTCTCCTGATTCGGCTTCGGCAAACTTTCTACATAATGCTGCTGGGGCCTTTTCTCTTCCACCTTTCCATGTTCCTTCAGGTCCGAAAATATTGTGAAAACGTGCAATACGAACGGGTATACCCCTATTCCGATTATAAGCAAGGTATAACCTTTCGCTAAATAGCTTTTCCCATCCATATTCACTATCTGGGTTGGCCGGGTATGCGGAACTTTCTTCACAGTTAGGGTTCTCCGGGTCTAATTGGTTATGTTCAGGGTACATACACGCTGAGCTACTGTAGAATATCTTAGTATCAATAGGTTTATAAGAAGTGTGTTCTAAACGTGCCTCATGATACCAATCAGATCGAAAAAACAGGTTCGACTCATCTACAGCCTTTAATATATTTAAGTTAATAGATGCTGAGTTCTGCATAACATTAGCATCGTTTTCACCAGTAAAAATATAACCAGCGCCACCCATATCAGCAGCAAGTTGATAGATTTCATCGAACTGCTCTCTATATTGAATAGGTGGTTTATGGAAATAATCACCAGTTACAATTACTTCACGAACAAAGTTATAGTCAGTTAAATCACCACCAACAAATTCATCAGCTTTGGTTGTTGAAAATTCCGGTTCCTTAAGGTCTACTGCTCTAACCCAGTATCCTTCTTCTTTAAGACGGGAAACGAGGTGACTTCCAATGAAACCACCTCCGCCGCATACGAGTGCTCTTTTCATATAAAATATTTTATAAAGTAGCTGTCTATATCAATGCAAAAGGACTGTTACTTTTAAACTTACCAATTGGAGCAATTGTATCTTCAACAAGATAAACAACCCCGTCTCTCAATGCATAACTACCAGTAAATTTTACCGATGAAAATGTAGCACCATCATAAAATAGCGTACTACCTTGTTTAACCAAGTAAATGTTACCACTTGTTCTATTAACTATCCAACAAGCAAATGTACCTTCTAATAAACTACACACATTTTCAATAGAAGTTACTTCTCCTTTAGTCTCCTTATCGAGAAGAGCGGGTATATAACTACTATCAACATCACAATTGTGTTCTTTTAACAGTTCCTTATGATTAGTTAATACACCATTATGTGCCACCACCCACTCACCACAAACAAACGGGTGAGAAGTACGGTAATCATACAACCGAACTGAAGAAGTAGGGGCTTGGTCATGGGCTAGAATATACTTTGCATTACTTAGTGGTTTGATATATTTACGACCTTTAGTAGTCATAAACTTACCTTCTTTGTTCCTAAAAACTGCACTGAATGCAAACCCACCACGTTTATGATTTAGTTCATATAATGAATCAAATTGTTCTTTATTTTTTGTACCAAATATTGCACACATATATTAAATAATAATAATGAAAGACAGAGAAAATCAATTTCTATTTGAATCGTATATGCAGTCCATTGAAGAAGGGCGTAAAAAACAATACAAAGATAGAGAACGTAAAACTGTCGTAGATCCTGACACCGGTGAAGAAAGAAAAGAGTCTTATTATGAAATGATGATGAGGTTAAAAGGTAAAGGTTCTGGTGTAAGATCAAGAGCAACAAGACAACGAAAAGAAAAAACCAGTAATAAGGTTAAACTTGGTAATAGAGAATTTAAAGTTGCTGATAAATCGTACGAAGAAAGATTAAACACAGCTCAACGTGATGTTGTAAGATATGTTGAAGCAGACGATTCAGCAAAAGCTAAAGACATAATGGAGTTCCTTACTAAAACAGGAATGGATAAAAAGGAAGCAGAAGTACTTTTAGGTGGAATGATAGCTGATGGTTACTTAGACGAAATTAACATTAAAGGTGGCGAAGCGGTGGAACCAACTACTGCTGATTATGTTGATCCCACCGCTTCTATGGACACGGAGTATGATGAAATTGATGATCGCCCTGATGATGATATGTCCGAATATCAGGACGACGATTTAGAGGACTATTAACCTCTAGTACCTCCTTTTTGTAAAAAGAACCCAGTAGGGCATGGCTTACAGTCATGCTCTTCCCATAATGATGTAAGATCTTGCTTATATGGTTGAGGGTCAATATAACCAGCATCACAAAAACCCTTAATACGTAGTGCACTACTTGGTGTAGTTGCATCAGCAATTTCATCACCACTATAACACGTATATGTTTCACCAAAATCTACCCTGTTACTAATACCAGATAGAATAATGTCTTTCTTGCTAAGGTTAATCAATGGACATTTAACTACAATTTGATTTTGTCTATTAAGACTAATCAGTTTATTAAAACTATCTTGGAATTCAGGACTACCATCCCAGTAACCAGCAAGACTATCAACTTGGGTTGCACCATGATATACGGTATCAGCACCAATAGACTCAGCATAAGCACATGCAATACTTAGAAACAACTGGTTCCTAAAAGGTACATAACTAGCTGGTTGAGCTTCACCAACCATATCTTTAACATCAGGGTTATCAATATCAGTATTAGTAAGTGAACTAGTAGTTGCAAGTTCCTTAATAAATGACACATCGATAATCTTATGATAGATACGATGAAACTCAAACGAGTGACTAAATGACCTTACTTCATTATGTTCAATTTGAGTTTTAGCACATTCGATCTCACGCTTATGACGTTGACCGTAATCAAAAGTAATACAATATAATTCATCATGTGCTGTTTGAGCCATGTTAAGCATAACAGCACTATCCATACCACCACTAAATGGCATTACAGCTCTACGTAGTTTTCTTTCACTCATATGCTATATTATAGAACTATTACCAATGTTTACCATAGTAAAAATCTTCAATAATGAGATAATCCATTTGTGAGTGTTCTAACACCCACATAGCATCGGCAATAGTATTGAGAATTGGTTTACCTGCAATATTAAATGAAGTATTGAGAAGAACCCCATGACCTGCTTTCTTTTCAAACTCAGTAAGAAGGTCATATAACCATTCATTTTGTTCTCTTGTTACTGTTTGAAGTCTTGCAGTACCATCAATATGGGTAATAGATGAAAGCTTATCTTGCCATTCAGGTCTTACCCTTGGACAATATAACATGTGCCTTGATTCTCCTTCCCATTCAAAGTACTTAGACGCATCTTCTAGTCTACATACCGGGGCAAATGGTCTGTACCATTCCCTATGCTTAACTTTATGGTTAAGAATATCTTTCATCTCAGGGAAGGCTGGGTTACAGATAATTGACCTGTTACCAAGAGCTCTAGGGCCGTGTTCACACCTACCTCTTGCAACTCCAAAGATTTTACCACTACATAGTTCACTAACAATAGCATTAAATGTAACTGGCTTGGCAACGTTACTTTCAATCCAAGCAGGGTATGTATTTTTATCGATTAGTTCCGTACCACCGTATGTAATATCAATAGGAGTATCGGGTTTATTAAAACCGGCCAATAACCCAACAGCAATTCCACAATCATTAGTGTTAGGAGCCACGAAGACACCCCGTTCAGGATAACGCTGCCGTAGATCAGTGCTAAGTAATATGTTAAGACCACACCCACCAGTAATAATAATAGGTAACTCATATTTGTCTAAATAAGGCTTAGCTACTTCATAAAAGCACTCTTCAAAAGCCTTTTGAGATGTAGCTGCAACGTCCCAACTTAACTGACCTTCAAGTCTATTGTTTTCATCAAACACCAAACCACAAGGATCTCCAATATACTCTTTTAAGAATCTAATATAATTTTCACCATCTGGTTTAGCATAATAAAATTTCTTAAAGTGAGGTAACCATTCATCTCTGCTCTTACCAAAGTTACAGAGTCCCATGATCTTACCACTGTATACTAGGTTACCATCTGAAATCCATTCCTGTTTAATGTCTTTGCAAAAGTGTGCAAAACACATATATGGGAACCCAAAGTCGAAGTCGTATTTAGTTCGATCGGCGGGGTTGGTTTTATCAAGATATGTAACACCATTTTTTCTATCGGCTAAAAAGATGTTGAAAAAACCATCATTACCACCGCCGTCGAAACTAAAAATTAAGGCCTGTTTAAAATCAGATTGATAGAAGGATCCACTTGCATGTGCATGATGGTGCCAACCTTCATAAACGTTCTTAGCAGGAATATAATCCTTGTAACTGTAAGTAATATCGTCATGAACACATTCAGTATTAATGTGAATCATGTTATCGAAAGGAGCTTTAAATCCTAGTTCCTTATCAATGTAGTCTAACATTGCATAAACAGCTTCTTCTCTATAACGAAGAGGCTTGTATTGTGCTAGACCAATATTTTTTACATTAAAAAAACGTTCAAATTCAATAACGTGATATTCACCGTTATTTTCCAAGGCAATAGCGCCATTATGCGAGCCGTAGATTGCGATGTTAGCCATATAAGGCTATTTACCGTACTTATAGGCGGATTTCAACTTTTTATCCAATTCTGGTATAATATAGTTTTCCCAAAGATCTTCATCTTTACGCCAATTCTTGTAATAACCGATTTTATCACCTACTTTACGTTTACCATCTTCACTATCAATGTTAATCTGAAAGGTTGATCCTGTTTGAGTTAGTACACCATGATTAACAGCCATATCTTTAACACCACTATACCTATCAAGACCTGATTTATAGTTAAGATAAATCTCAGCCTGTAGTAGAGGCGGTACAAAACGATTCTTAGTAGTTAGAAACCTTAGAGTGGTACCAGAATAGTTACGAGCTTCAGGTAGAATTTCGTCTTCATCGTTACTTGCATCTTGACGTTCATTTTTCTTAGCAAGCTGACATAGAATGGAAGCCATATACTGTGGCCCACTACCACCAGCTGCTTGCTTAATCAATGAAGGCATCAAAGCAGATGGATCGTCATAGGTATGATTACTGAATAGAATGGTACAACCAGCTGCACCTGCCTTATAAGTAAGAATACGCATCATGGACTTAAGCTGTTTAGCTCTAAGACCCATATCCATTGCAGACTTATCTTTAGCAGCATCATCTACTTCTTTTTGGGATGCAAGGTTACCTAATGAATCAATAGAAATAATAAACTTACCTTGTAAACCTTTTTCCTTAATAGAATCCAAAAGGGCAACTACCTGATTACGACATTGTTCAACAGTATATACAGGTACATACTTAGTTCTACTAGCATCTAGCCCAACCCCTTCAGTACTAGCAGCATCTACAGCAAACTCGGTATCAAAAATAACAGGGTGAATACCTTGTTTCTGTGCATTACCTAAAATCTTATTAATAATAAATGTCTTACCAGATTGTGATGGTCCAGAAAACCCAACTAACCTACCTTTAGGAACCCCACCCTCACGACAACTACCACCTAGGATAGCATTTAGTGCATAACAACCGGTATCATACCAAGTATCAACATTTGAAAGTGCATTATCTTTAAGGTAAGTAGCTTCAGGGTTAAGTTTATCTAAACTTGCAAATACATCATTTAATTCATCTTTTTTAGCCATAAACCTATAATAAGATATAACCTAATTATATCAAGACACAAAAAAAGCCCCTTTCGGGGCTTAAAAAAATATTTTTTTATTCATCAAATAGCTTAACTACATCACCTTCTGGTGCTGCAGCAGGCTCACTTGGTGATGCAAGATTATCAACAATCTTTTGATACTGATTAACTAACTTATCGTCAAGGATGTCAGCTGCAGTAGTATCGGTAACGGTAGCTTTATTGAACGTGAATTGAACTCCATTTTCACGACCTTCCTCAGTAATAAATTCTTTAAAGAATAGAGGAATTGTTTGAACTTGAAGCTGACCCGATTCATTAGGTTGCACGTAAATAGTTGCTGCATTCTTAAGAACATAAGCGGTGTCGTTATCTTCAACGATTTCACCAATAATAGTGCGACCTACCTGATCGATAATAATTTTAAGTTTACTGTCTGCCATATAACTATATTAACAAATTATCTGAGTATTTCCAACCACTCTAGCTGTTCTATTTTGAATAGCTTTTACGTAATTACCGGCTTCTAAAAGATGATCATGGGTACCACAATCAAACCAAGCCATATCATCAGGTAATATTGAAACGGTTAATTTACCTTCATTAATATACATGTTTATTAGATCAGTTATTTCTATTTCACCTCTTGCAGAAGGTTTAACTTGTTTAGCTTTTTCAACACACGTATTGTCAAAATGATATAAACCGGGTACTGCTTTATCTGAAGGTGGGTGTTCGGGTTTTTCGACTATACGTTTAACCATTCCTAAATTATTGTCGATATCTAACACACCATATGCTTTAGGGTCTTTAACTTTAACACCATATATAGTATTATTATGATTTAATGTTGGAAAAACACCATCAAATATATTATCCCCAAGTATTAATGTTACATTAGAATCACCTATAAACTTTTCACCAACAATAAATGCATCACTTAATCCTTTAGGTTCTGGTTGTAACTCATACTTAAATGTTACATCTTTAATTGGGTAAGTAGCTTCTACCATATGCTCTAGATGTGTAGAGGTGGGTCCTATAATTAAAATTTCATTAATACCAAAGCTTAACAACGTGGATATAGGGTAATATATCAACGGTTTATCATAAACCGGTAATAACGCTTTTGTAGTTCCGTATGTTAATGGGTAAAGTCTTGTACCTTTACCACCTGCTAAAATTATACCTTTTCTATTCATTTTATTCTCCTAATAGACTAAACAAATCACACTGCACTGCTTGATTAGGTAAATAACACTTCCAACTAACTGCTTGATAAAAACGTTCGATAGGTTGAAAGATTAACTTCTCAAAAATCTTATCATAATCAGGTTTAAAGAACTTATCAAACTCTTCAGGCCACTCATACTTAAACGCGATACTATCGATGTTGTACTTATTTGGTTTCTTTACATAAAAGAACCTAACCTTGTCGCCAGAACCGATTGATTCATACTTCTTACCAAGTTTATTAGCTTTAAGTAAGTTATTATAGTAATAGGCAGCCTTACAATGTATAGGCATACCTTTTACAACACTCATACCGTTACATTGAGCAGCATACTTTTCATATCCCTTAATGCCCATGACAGATGCAATTTCTGATATACTTAGTTCCTTAAACTTATCATACACGATTTTCATTGCTTCATTAGTCTTTTGATAATCCTGGGTACTAAGCATGATCTCAATAACGTTTTTCATATACGGTTTCAACGAGTTAGGCAAGGTAGTTCTAACAACTTCTACCCCAGTGTATTTCGTCTTGTTAACCTTTGCACCTTCATCATCAAGGATGTTTAGAACGTAACGTTTTTTCTGTAAGAAGATACCAACTTCACCAATACACTCACGCTTGAAAACGAATCTACAGTCTTTACTATTGAACGTCTTCTTACCCCATATCATGATTTCCTTATTCAGGTATCCAACCAACTCATCTTCAAGTTTATAAATGTCCTCATGTACTTCTCCTTTTTCATTTTTGAAGGTAAGTCCCAGATGTTTGATAAGTAACTCAATCGAGGCATATGATGAATCCGTGTCGTTGTAAATAATAGGGTCTTTCTTCTTAAGATCTTCATCAGTTAGTCCTGTCTTTAGTTTGATAAAGTCTCTAATGATTACGTTACTTTGTTTAATCACTGCTTGACCACTCAATGTAACTGATGATGCAATATCGTCATCACCAATAGGAGCGTTCTTGTTACCAAAGTATCCATAAATCGAATTGATTAGAATCTTTACTGTTAATTGTTTAGTACCAGCACGTTGTAGTTCAACCCCGACTTTATCATAGTCTGGGTCTGACTTTTTCATAGCAGCATGCTGCTTCTTCAAGTCAACATACTCATCTTTAAATCCTTTACGTTTATGATAATAGTAATCAACAATTTCAGGAATAAGACCCATTTCTTTCTGATGGAATACAATGTTAGCTTTACTGATTGTAAGATTATGTTCCTTAATCATTTTACTAAACACCGGTATTGAGTATTCTTTAACTTTACCGTTAACTAGTTCCATAACTATCATGTCATCAGTTTTTTCTAAGATCTTACCAATCTTAGTTTCTGGTGATAAGTTAAGGGTAATCATCACATTCGGGTATAGACTATTAGCGTCAAAGGATAGTACATAGTTTTGAAACCCTTGTTGAGGTTCACCAACATATGCACCTGGGTTCTTACCGGTATCTTCACCACGAATAAAAGTAGGAATGACTTGCTTACGATGTCTAGCACGAATACAAAACGCACCATTGATTACTGATAGTGCACCCATTGCAGCATCAAAGGTAGTACAACCAACGTAAGCTAACATACGTACCAAACCAATGTATTGTAACTTTTCTTCAAGTTTAACAAGAATGTTTACGTCCTGAATGTTGTAATCAATAAACTTGTCCCAATCAACATCAGATAACGTTGCAAGGTCCATGCCTTCAAACCCAACCTTACGTTCATTTAACTCAAGTTCACCAATTGCATCAAGTTTATATGACTCACGCAATGGAGCAAACTTACGATACACGTCCAAGTAATCAAGCAATGCAATACCATCAATGTACCATTTGATTTGTTGTCTACCGAACTGACCTTGAATACTTCTATAATGAACGTTACCCACCGGTGATAGTCTTTTCATCTCTTCCTCACCCATAATACGTTCACAACGTTTGATAATATATGGAATATCGAAGAACTCAGAGTTCCAACCACTTAGAATATCAGGATAGTCTTTCTCAAGGTAGTTAAGAAACTCAGTAAACAGTTGACGTTCACTTACACAGTATTTGTACTCAAGATCAGGCCTACCTTTACCGTTATATGGTTTAGTACCCCAGGTATAAAACCGTTTCTCAAGATTATCATAAACGGTAATAACGTTAATCGGGTGATTAGCATTTTCGATATTAGGAAAGCTATCTGGTGAATAAGTCTCGATATCAAGCAATAACATCTTGATCTCATTCTTAGTAAAGTCTGAAGTTTCATTTACTTGCCAGAAGTTATCTAATAAGAACTGTTGCTTTTCAGGTAGGTTTTCAAACAACCTCTTAACGTTATTCTGTTTGATAAAACGTCGACGATCAGAACCACGTTTGAATATTAGTTTACGTAAAGGGGTTTTGTAGATAGACTCAGCATTCTTATGTCTATTATCCTTAGGTTCAATATAAAGATATGGATTGTAGCTTTGAGTAACTTGAATACGGTTACCATCCTCGTCCCAGGTAAACAACCGCATTTGTTCCTTAACAGATTCATACACTACATTTCTATACATACAAATAGTATATGAACAATCTATATATCATCAAGTAGTAAGATATTTACGGCGTGAATCACTCCTACCGTACATATAATTGTCATAATATTGATATAGATTCTCTTCAGTTTCTAAGAATCTGGATTCTGCTACATTACGACCATTGACCGACTCTTTAATATACCGTCTTTCATCCCCAAGTACCTCTTTTATCCGATCAATCATTTCATCTCCAGTCTTGAACTTAATTGGAGCATCCTCATATGTACAAATATCCTGACATGCAATAGGGATACCAAGAGCACTAGCTTCAATATACTTTAGATCGCTCTTAGCTTTGTTAAAATTATTATCTGACAAAGGAGCAATAAACATATTAATGTTAGATGTGAATAGCTTTTCAGGGTAATTATATAATTTAGCCCAAGGTATGAATTCAACTTTACCAGATCTTGCTAAATCAGATAATTCTTGAGAAATACCACCAAAGAATACCCATTTAAAATCATCAACAGTTTTTCTTACAACTTCATTAATATGATAGAAGTCGTCTTTACCTTTTATTCTTCTTTCTACGTCAATATGAGCACCAGAACCAGCCCAGCAAATACGAGGACGTTTCTTATTACGTTCATAATCCTCTTCAATCTTTTCCCTATAGTAGTAGTTACCAATCCAAAACTTAGGAATAAAATTAGGTATAACATCTATTTCAACTGATGGGTCTAATTTAGATGCAAAATAATCTTTCATGAACTTACATGTAACAGACATGTTACCACAAGTTTCCATAATAGATTGAATATTGTTCCTTATTTCATCACTAGTAAAAGCGTGTTTATGTTTATTGTAATCAGGGATATCTTCTCTAAATGGTATATCATCAATTTCATAGATAACCCTGAAGTTAAATTCTTTAGAAAGTTTACTAATAAATTCAATAAATTGTTTTTGATGAGGTGCAGCTTGTCTTTGAAACTTAACTGCTGTAAGTCCTTTATAATAATTAGGATCTGTAACCATAACAGTTGATGTATGTACCATACACCTACCGTCGGCATTAAGAAGATACTCAGGCCATATACATCTCCAGTAACCACAACCACCATAATCAGCTACATAGTTAAGAAAACGAGGCATCCTAGCCTGATCTTGAGGCCGTTGTTGTTTTTGTTCTTGATTAGGTTGTTTAAACCCTGCGTTCCCAAAAGGGTTACCAAAAGGATTAGACCCATAAGGATTACCATGATTAATTGGTATAAACATTAAAGTTATTTACTCTGAATATTGAACTCTTCTAGTGATACCATTAACTTTTTCTAGATAAATAACATCACCTTGAGCTGCTTTAACACTTTCCTTACGATGACTAATAACCATTACACATTCATTGTACTGTTCAACTCGTTCCTTAAGAATATTAATAACTAACTCAACGCCACGTTCATCAAGACTACTATCAAACAACTCATCATACATACTAAAGTTGTACGTAACATCACCTTGTAAACGACGAATATCCATGAAAGCAAACAAACATGCTAAGTCAATATTTTTACGTTCGGCTCCACTAAAATTGAAGTATGAACATATTTTACCTTTTTCATTAATAATTTGTTCTTCAAAGTACTCATTAAAGATGCAAACACAATTACTATCCATCTTCTTAAGATAATGAGCTAATCTACTATTGAATAAGGTTAACATCTTTTTAACAATATAGGATTTTACACCTTCTTCTGAAACTACATACTTAACCACGTCAAGCATGTTAATTTTATTCTTAGTAGTGTCTAGTGTAGCCTTAACTTTATCAAGTTTAGCTTCATACTCTTGAATAACCTTATCAAGACCAGTATCAGTACTTTTTAGTTCCTTAATATCTAACTTTAACTGACCTTGCCACTCAACTAACTGTTTAGCTTTCTCTTTAAGAAGGGTTTGACTGTTAATTTGCTGAACTATAACTTTGTTCTTTTCATTAAGTTGATAGATTACATCGTTTATCTTTTTAATATTGCCTTCAGTTACAAAAATTACACCTTCAATCTTGTCTTTTATTTCTAAATTACTTTTTATTTTATCTTTTAACTTTTGTTTTTCTTTTTCTATATGATCTCTATCATCATTATTAATAGAATGTAAACAAACAGGGCAAGTATCTTTATCTGTACCAATATTACTAATAGTTTTTTCTATTTGTTCATTTTGTACATCAACTATAGTAATTTTTTTAAGTAAATCATCTCTTTTATCAGATTGTTCAGGTAGTTTATTTTTTAATGCTTCAATAAACTTATTATTCTTTTCAATTACCTCTTGACTAACATCAGTTAATTTACTTTTGATATCAAGTAACTCCCTTTTATTGTTTTCTTCACGTTGTTTATAGCGTTCAAGCTTTTCTTTACGTTCTTTGATAATATTAGTATGTTGTTCCCTATAACTCTTAAGAGAATTATCAGTTTCGGTAAATACAGTAGAATCAATATCAAATACCTTTTTAGTTTCATTATAATCAGAGCGTAAATTAGATATCATTTCACTAAACACTCCAAGATTGAATATACCTTCAATAAACTTTCTCTTTTCTACCTTCTTTTTAGCCATGAAAGGTATAGTATTATTAAGAGTCATAATAACGCAGTTCTGAAACACTTCTTCAGTACAATTAATTACATCTTGAATGTATTCGTTTGTGTTAATTATAGAATCACGAGTTACGTCGTCACCGTTCTTAAAGATATAACATTTATTAGGTCCTAAAGTCCTATGTATAAGAAAATTATCATTACCTCTAGGAGACTTTACGTTAAAATCTAACTTAACCGAACACGTTTCATTAGTAAGGTTATTTTGAATGAGTTCCTTTTTAAGTTCACGTAAAGTTGAACCAAAAATAGCAAAGTTAATTGAATCTGCTATAGTACTTTTACCCACCCCGTTACGACGATCTTGTTTATCTTTATTAAGACCGGTAATAACATGAAAGCCCTTTTTAAAATCAACCTTAATAGGGTCCGAACCAGCAGAAAGAAAGTTTTTTATCTCAATATCGTTGAAGATAATTTGCTTCATATAATATGATTATATGTAACTTCTATGATTATCTACTCGATAAATTTTTTAGTTTTTGTACGACGTCTTTTTGTGAATAAATCTCGAAAAGATTTTGTGGTTGTGTTTTAAACTTGAGGTTAAACACTTTCATACTTTTAATAATTCTATCTTCAACAGTATCAGAATTAAACACGGGGTGAATACTATCAGGTCTATTAGTTTGATATAGAATATTGTTTGATGAACCTTTCACATCAGCAAACCAACCAAAATATGAAGTTACACCTTTATCAGAAGCACGTTTATAATAATCGGAACCTTCGAAAGCACCTTTATAACGTTCATCAAAGAAACCTACCTTCTTAATAGTTTCTCTAGTAAGATATAAAAGGTATCCATTAAATCCTTTGTTGAGTAACAATTGATAACCTTCTTTTAATTCTAAAGTAAGTTTATTATTTTTACCTTTACCGTACGGGTCATCACTTTCAGTACTACTTGCCATGAAACCTATCTTAGTTTGACTATTAACATTGATATAATCATCAAACAACTTATCCTCTAAGACCATTACATTGTCATTTACGATAAAGAAATGTTCTACACCTTTGTTAAGCAAATGTCTTAACCCGTAATTATAACAACCAGATGCAAAAATGGTACTTTTATATTCTTTGGTTTCAAACCCTTCAAGTTCATCAATACTAGGCAATGTACCATCACATACTACGATTACTTTATCTTTAAAATTGGTTAAAGACTTAAGACAATTTTTTAGATTACGTTTGTTATTGCCTTGGGTGTATAAAACTATTCCTAAATTTTGCATGATTTATATAACTCAATGGTGTATTGTATTACTTCAGATTTATTATTGATATCTAACATGTTAACAAACTCAGTTATAGCTGTTTCATAATCAACGCCCGAATACTCGTAACCAACATCACCTTCTACTGAAAATTTATTAAAATTAATGTCGTAATCCAGATTGAACATAAACGGTTTCAAACTGTTTATTGACATTGTTATAATATCCAAATCATCTGGTTCAACATTTTTATCTACAACTAATCTTACAATATTACCTTTTAAAAGTTTTTTAAGTTCATCAGTTATACCATCATACTTGATAAGTTCACTCAAAGGTAATTTTATATGAACTGGAGATAGTTTATTTTGATGAAATGTTGTTTCACTGGTGTTAAAGTCTAATTCATACCAACCTTTAGTACTACCAGCATCACCAAAATCCATCTGAAACGGGTTACCAAGATATAAAATTTCACCGGTACCAAACTTTCGGTGATCTCTAAGATGAAAATGACCAGTTATAACCTTTTTACCTTTCTTAAGAATATCTTCAGGTGTATCACCATGATCACAAACCTTGAAATTATTCATCTTAAAATCAACAAACTCAAAATGACCAAATACTATATCAATATTACGTTTAAGTTCATTAATTTTAGTACCCCACGGACAAAAGCTAACGGTTTTATCGAATATTTCAACTGTTTCGGGTTTGTCTATAATTCTAATATTAGGTCTACCTTTAAGAATAGACAATGAATTAACCAAACTGTTATCTTTGTAATAACAATCATGATTACCTGTTATCATTACAATATTATATGATTGTAATATATCAAACAGTTCATTTGCAACATGAAGACTATTAACTGCAATTTCATCTCTATAATGAAACAAATCACCGCATATCATTATATCTTGAATATTATTAGACTTTAGTTCTTTGTCTAACCAATTAGCCCAATCTAACAAAACTTTATGCCAATTGCTATTATTTTGATGTACACCAAGATGAATATCGGATACACAACATATTTTAGGTTGTTTAAAGTAGATATGCTTCACTTTTTAAATAATATATTATAACAAAGCATAATCCATGAGTACTACATTAGTTACAGGAATTTATTTTAGTGATAGAGAGGGAGAGTTCGGAGGACGTAGTTGGCAAGAACAGTATTACTTCTCTTCCTTACAAAACATTTACAACTTCGGCTTACCAATTGTTGTCCATTGTGATGATAGAGGTTATCACAAAGTTAAACGGTATATGGAATACCTAACAATGGTGACAGGCGAAAACAGATGGAAAATTATTAAGAGTGAGATTGGTGATTTCAAATATAAAGATATTATTAGAAAGCATAGAGAAGCTTGCATTGAATATCAAACATGGGAAGCAGAAGAACGTAAAAAAACTAATCCTGATGAACCGGGTTTCTTTCATGCACGTTGTGAAATTTTGTGTCACAGAAAACTTTACTTTGTAAAAAGTGTTGCTGAGGAAAATCCATTTAATACTGAAAACTTCTGTTGGATTGATTCGGGTATAACTCATTGGGCTTTGACACCGTTTAGTAAAGGTGGTGTTGAGATTAATAATTTCTTTGATAAGAGGCATTACTGGCCTTGGAACAAGAATAACATTTATACTCCTGAAATTGGTAAAGGTTTAGATAACTTAATTACTAAACATGGTATGTTTGAATTTAAACATAGTAACATTTGGTATAATAGTTATCACGTTAATCATCTTAAGAACTTATTAATGAAAGAGTATGGTTTTTCTCAAGAAGATGCTTCAATGAGATACCAGCTAGTAGGTGGTGTTATTGGACTACAACCAAAAGAATTTGATAAGTTGTTTTCTTTTTATGAAAAAGGGTTAGAAACCCTTGCAGCTACCAGGCCACCTGAATCTGATTTCTTTACTGAAGAAATTATTTTAAGTGCATACTATTTAATACGAAAACCGTTTACTATTCACTTCCAAGATTGGCCACATGATGGGGAAAACGACCCCGCATTCGTTGATTACGGGGCCGAAAATGAAGCTAGAAAAAGTATGATTCAGTTTTATAAAGTTTGGGACATATTAAAAACACATGCCCCTGAACCCACACCGGAATATAGATCAGCTTAATCGTAATTTAAATCATCTTCAGATTGAGGTCGGACATAAACACGTTGTTCGACCTCTTCGCTATTTAACATCTCTTCATACACCCGTTCCTTATATTCGTTAATAGCATCGAAGTGTCTCTTTTCTTTCTTAATACGATTAATAAAAGCATGGAATGCAATTGTGGTAAAATATGAAAATGGGTTATATTTGTTACCTTTACTATCTACAGCATCAAGATCAAACTTTTTATTAAACAATGCTGTAAACATTTTAACTACTGCATCACCTACCATTTCATCTTTATATGAATAATTGATAAAATTAGGTGCGTAACTTAAACCATGAGCTATTTTAGTAATCATTTCACCTAATTCATCATTACAAACATCGGTTTCATAATAACGAGCTATAGCTTCTTTAAATTCTTTAGAGTTTACGTAATGTTCTTTACTCTTTGGTTTAATCTTTTGACCGTTTTTAGGTTTTTTAGCTTGCATTCTAAATGAATAATAGAATAGGGAACGCTTATATCAACTGTTCTCGTAAAAATCAACGATTTTTGTTTGAATATTTTCTGACTGATATAAATCGATTCGTTTTTCAGAATGTTGTTCACTATACCTTAACTGATCGGCAATATCTATAATAACTAATTTATTTTTGTTTTTGTGAAGACGTAACCCACGACCAATTGACTGTAATATTTTAACTTTTGCTTTACCTCCTGAAGCAAAAATAATGTAATGAAGGTTATTGATACTAATCCCAGTACTGAATATTTTACTAATAGCAATACAAATAATGTTATCGTTACTTTCAATAAGTTTTTTAATTTTATCACGTTCTTCAACATCGACGTCTCCTTGAATAAAATATACTTTTTTACTTTCGTCTTGACTTAATACATTATATAACTCTTCCCCATGTCTAATAAAGTCTACAAGTATAAGAGTGTTCTTTTTTACACCTGTAGATAACTTTTTAATAACATTGTTCCTAAAACTATTAGTAAATAGAAACTCAAACTCTTGCCTATACCGTTCACCGGGGTCATTTATTTCAGTAGAGTAGCGAGGTTTAGTTTTGTAATGAAGTTTAACTACTTGTACCAAAGCATTACTAACATAATTTTCTAATCGTAACTCATAACTACCTTTTTCATATATAACAGGCCCGATTTTACCGAATATATTCCACATATCAGCATCATTATCGGGTAAGGTACCTGTAAACCCAAATTTATTACTAGTGTTAATTTTGGTTACTATTTTATTAATCTTATTTTTAGCTCTTATTTTATGTACTTCATCAATAACAAGTACATCTACATAGTTAATAAAGTCAATATCACTTTTATCACTTTGTAATATACCCATATTAGCTATAATAACATTGTCAGCTATATTAACCGGGTTATTACCGGTCCATTTACCGTGGGTAAAATTAACTTTATAGTTTTCAAAGTCAGCAAACGTTTGATTTACCAATCCTAAGTCAGGTACGATAATAAGAGCTTTCCAAGTTTCTTTATTCTGTGATGTTTGATAGATACGTTCAAGCAAATTAGCCATAGTTAAGGTTTTGCCACCAGCAGTAGCCAACACTACAACCCCTCTACCAAACTTAACGCACTCATCAACAATTTCACCTTGATAATCACGTAACTCTAAAGCTAGGGATACCTTCTCTGCATTAATTGAAGGTTTAATAACATCTTTTATTGATTCGTCTATTATAATAGGTTCATTAGGTAATTCTCTTTTAATATATTTGATTATATCTAAAGTCATACCCACATCATACTTACCAGCAGGGGTTATAATATAGGAACGCGTGGGCATAAACCATGCACCACGCCTTCTTGCAAAAACTGCACCTTCGTTAGGGTAAGAAAAATGTTCTCTAATTAGATCTAACTGATCTGAAAAGATTGTAGCTTTACGTTTTTTATTATCGTAAATAAACTTAGCCATTTAAGATATAATAATATATATACTTAAACAGTCAAGCTACTGAGGTAATTCTTCTGGTGTTAATCCTGCACCGAATTTATCATATTCGGAAACATCGACGGTGAAATTGTCTTTTTTAAATATGTCGCGAAAATATTCAATATATAACCTATCAAATTTACCCCACCTTACTAACTCCACGTAATTAAGCAAAGGTGAATCACCTTGACCAGGATACCTATCTAAAAATGTACCACCTTTACCGTGTTTACATGCAACATATTTCCATTTCTTAGAATACTCTCTGAAGTTTTCATCTGTTTCAAGCACCCACCCAGAATATACATCTTCTCGTGTTTTAAGCAACTCAACAAAACGTTCTTTATTCCAGATAGCAGCTTGAAGTGAATTTCTATACTCATTATCAAGTGAGATAAAACCAAAATTTTCATTATTAATGATACCTTCTTCAATATCTAAATCAGTATCAGGTTCAGGCATTGATAAACATCTAATTTTAGTTATATCGTTTTTGTCCATATAACTAATAGCTTGTGTAAAATTATCAGTCACTGCATCTCTAACTAGTATTTGATCTTCACACATGTACAAAATATATTTGGTATCTATTTTGTCTAAAGCATGAAGAAGCATACCTTTAAAATGAGATGCATCAGGTTGTGGTTTAATGTTAGTAGTTTCAAAGTTAATAACCTCACTATCATAGTGATCAAAGTTACAAACAGAAACAACTTTATAAGGGCAATCAGACCAATGTTTAACAAAATACTTTTCCCACACCTTGATAATAGGTTGATAGTGGTCTGATGATAAAACTAAAATGGTTAAATCAGAGTCTGTCTTCATAAAGGCTTAAACTAGGTACATCACCTACTACGTTTTGTTTTTCAGATTGTTTAAGTTTAAAGTCTTTTACAATTTTACCTTCTTCAATAAGAGGATTAAAAGTTAATGATACATATATTTCATCATTATAAGTTAAACCTTGTTCTTTTGCTTTTTCAAACGATCTAAAATAATCACTAGCTTTTTTCCAGTAATGAGTACCAATTAACCCTTCATTTGATATGATAGTTTTTTCCATAACGTCAATAGCTTCGCGTTTATGGTTATATCTTGCATAACTGTAATGTGGATCAACTACATTAATGGTGACTAACACTGCATCATACTCATCATTTTTAACAAACTCAACAAACCTGTTACTATCCCAATCAAGTATCTGATCAACATTAGTTTGTAACATTGGTTCATCATCAGGAATAATACCTTTTAATTGATAAAGTGTTTCAGCAGGCCCAGAAGTAACTTTAGGTAAGTAAACTACTTTAGCCTTTTCACAAAAACTTTTTATAACGTTATCTACATCATATTCATCTTTATGTTCTTCCAATGCTATGAAATAAACATTATTTGCAACATGATCTAAGTTTAATGATTCATAAGCACGCTGAACCATTGTTTTGCCTTTTATATCAATAAAAGGTTTTGGGGTTTCTATACCTTCATTAGAAAAAGAAGAACTTTTTCCTGCCATTGGAATTACAATATTCATCATCCTTTAATTTGTATTTAATTGTTGAAAAAACGCAGTCAGCTACACCTTCACCGCCACGTATAGGTAATACATTTACATCTTTAATATTTCTAATGTCGTAAATTGCATCACACGGACAGTATTTAAACCCAACTGCTTTCATAATTTCATAATCTTGGTAATCATCACCAACATAACCAACTTGAGAAGGTTTAATGCTATCTAAATTACAAATGTGAATTAGTTTTTCTACTTTGTTAGTTATATTAGGGTTAACATAATAACATTTCACCTTTTTACTTTTAGCATAAGCTTGATTTATTTCCTTACTGCCTGTAAAAAGAGCAACATCAATATCTAGTTCCTTTTTAAACCGTCTTAATGCAGTTATATCTTTATAGTTATATTGTTTATATCCAACATAACTCACACTATCATAAGTAGCTTTACCGTCTGTTAACACACCATCTACATCAAACAAAATTAGTTTAGGTTTATTCATTACATTGTTTCGAGTTTTTGAATCTCAATAATATTTTTTATATCATAACTCATACCGCTAAATATTTTTTCAATCTTTTCTAAAAACTCAATTATAAGTTCTTGTTCACCAATTTGTGAGGAAAGTTCTTTAATTGGTTCTGTATTCCATGCTACCTTTTCAGCAGCTGGTACTGATAATCTAACAGCACTACTTTCTTGAATAGATTTAGTTATCTTTTGTATAAGTTTACTCTTTTTAGTTTTTAAATTATTAAGTTCCTGTTTATGTCTCATCAAACGACCAACCCAAAGATGTTTACGTCCTGGTAACTTCATTTGAGCATCTTTAATGTTAAACTCATCTAACACTAAATGTTCTTTGAGTTCATTATTATATTGATCTATTAATTCAGACATCTAAATAGATTATGCTATAAATACTATTAATGTCAACGTTTAAAAACATATTTTTAAAGTTGCTTGACGAAGATGGTAATGTAGCTGGACCCGGTGGGGCTTTAGGTACATGGACATCGTCCCAATTTTCTGGTGATAATTACGCTCCAGGTGATTATAGAATGCCTAAAGTATTAGGAAGTGTTCAACGACGTAATACTAAAAAGAAGCGTAAAAAGAAAAAGAAGAAAAATGGTTGATAATTTAGGGCATTGGACTTATAATGGTAAAAAAGAAGATATACCTGAAAACTTTTTCGGCTTTATCTACATTATAACCAATACTGTTACTGGTAAAAAATATATCGGTAAAAAACAGGCTCAAAAAATAGCAAAACTTCCTCCTCTTAAAGGTAAATCACGCCGAAGACATGTAGTTAAAGAAACAGATTGGAAAACATACACATCTTCATCTGATAAGGTTAATCACGATCTAATTGAGTACGGTAAAGATAAGTTTATGTTCGAAATAGTTAGATTCTGTAATTCTAAATCTGAATTAGCATATTATGAAGCAAAGTTACAGTTTGATAACGACGTACTGTTAAACGAGGATAAATTCTACAACGGAATAATTAACTTAAGACTAGGTAAGATAAAAAAGAGTTGAACTAGTCTGCAGACACGTTAAAATCACATTGTGAGATTAGATCTGCCAGAGTATAATGTTACATTAATTGATTATCAACAGATACATTTGTCTTTTGAGCAGCGGTTAATAGATGAACTCCATAATCTTCAGTTACTTGACTCACTTTACGATTTATCTAAGGATTGTAGAAAATTAATACTTCATTTTACAATTAAAGAAACGGTAGACTATTTAAATTCTTATAAAACCACTAATAAATTACTACTTTACTTTAATAATACACAATTTTACGATAGTGAAGTGTTGAAATATATAGATGAATCCGTATATTTGAAATTAGTAACTAAGATGTTGTTAAGGATAAGGACTATTTTACCTATTAAAGTTGTTATTTCGAGTAAGAGTTTAGAGTTCTTCAGTCATTTGTTAACTATAGATGATGGTAGAGCTAGAGGCACGTTAATTAGAATAGTAGATACAGTTAATAAGTTTAAAGTAGAAAATTTTACTTTTGAAAAGGTAAAAAAGTTTGCAAAGGTAAATGAACTTAACTTTTTATCTGGGGAATATTTTAACAATATAAAAACTAAACAGATTGCTTTTAAATAAATATAGATATGAAGTTCGACCAAGCCATTAAAGAAGGGTTTGAAAACTATGTCTCAGAAGACGAAGATCAAATTTCTATTGGTAGAGATGTTTTAGAATCTATCAGAGATTTAATTAATGATGATGACGTAGTTAAAATTGCTGTAGAAAAGCATAGAGATAACCCAGAACTATTTAAAGCTATTAACAAATTAATTTTTAAAGTAGATAGTTTACTTGCTCCCAAGAAAGAAGAATTTCCTGAAGATGAAATTTCTATGTCTGACCCTACCGGTAAAGGTAGTATAGATCCAAAAATAAAAGCTAACACATCCAACTATGATTTAGATGATCATGTTGAAAGGGCTGCTGAAAAAGCTAATAAATTACAAAAAGCAGGTGCTTTTCTTGGTGTAGGTGCTGGTAGTAGAGGTGCCGCGGCTGCAGCAGTTAAAGAAAGAGATAGGTTAGTAGGGCTTGCTGCTAAAAAATATTCAGATATGAATAAACAAATTAAAGCTCAATTACAATGAAAATAAAAACGCACAGCAAATTTTTTAGTTTAATTGGTAACAAGTATAAAATGCTTGAAGAACAGCCTGTTGATCCAACCGCTCAAATGTCTGTACCTCCTGCTCAGCCAGGGCAGGAAATGGTTGCTCAACAGTCTGAAACAATTACCGAACCAGAACCCGAAGTAAAGCAGTTAACACCTGAAGGTGAAGTTGAATTGATCAGACTTATTCGTAAAGCATTAGTTTTAGAACCAACCGAAGGTACAATTCCTCCTTCCATCTTAGATGAAGAAATTAATGAAGAAAATGGTCGTGAAATATTGTCTAAACTTAAACAGTTTATAAATTCTTATTCAGACGACCCTGATATAGATTATTAATATGAGCAAATATAGATCATTAGCAGATATATACGGCGATAACGCTTTTAAAAAGATACCCAAATTACAAAGACAAAGAGTAATAGGTGAAGATACTCAAATTATTTTTAAAACAGATGACGGTGAACAAAAAATAGTTGGGTATTTACCTGATGAAGAAGCTAAAAAATTACAAAGACAGGTTGCTAATAGATCCGGTGGATCATTTCGTTACATTGATGAAATTTTACAAGAAGGTGGTTGGAAGAGTTCAAATAATAAAAAGGGTGAAAATACATCTTATAATTCAAAAATATTAATTCCTGTCGTTAATGCTATTGAAGATACGTCAGATGTTAATAATTTTAGTCTTAAATTAATAAAAGATAACAAAAATAAACTTACAAAATTTTCTTCAGATTTACAATCTTCTGCTAGTAGTGGTGATATTTTTAGTCTTTATGATTCTTTTAGTACTAAATTAGTTAATGATACATTTTCCAATGTTAAAGAAACTATAAAAGCTGTTTATGATGTAGAAGGAGCGGTAAGTGGTGTAGGGGTAGGTAAAGGCGAAATTTGTTTTACATTTTTTTCTGATGCAGTACAATCATTGAAAAACAAAGGTCAAAAAGGTGATGTTTTTGTACCTGGATTTGGTACTATTGAGGTAAAAGGTGAAAAAGGTAGAGCTGGAGCAACCGGTAAGCCTGCAGAAGTAATTGAATATATTCAAAAACTTTTATCTAAAACTAATAATAATGTACATACTGCACATGAAGTTAGAGAAAAATATCAAGAGTTAGTAAAATCAAGAAATGATTTATTAAATTACATTCAACCTAAAAATAATATAGAAAAAAAATCTAAAAATCAGAATGAATTTAATTTTTATTCAAACAAGTTAAACGAGTTATACGATCTTGTAAAAAATTTACATAATTTAGTAGTAAATGATAAAGAATTTAATTATGATGATTTTGAAATATCTTTTAACAATTTACTTTTTGGTAAACAAGACGAGATAGAACACGAACAAATCCCTGCTTTAATTGATAAATTAAATAAAGAAACAACTAAACAAGTTAATAATAAAAAAAATAATTTTATAAGTAGCGTACAATCATTTCTTAGAGCCAAAAAAAATAAATTAAAAATTGACAGAAATGACACTACTAATCATGTAGTGCCTGCATTTTTTCTTCATGATTGGAATTTAGATAAAAAACACATTGTTGATGCATTTTTACAACTAAGTAGTGAAAGTGAAACAGTTTTAGAGAGAAAATCTTATAAAGAAGGTTTAAATGAAATATTAACACCTGAATTATTAGATGAAATGCAAAGACATAAAAATAAAAATATTTTGGAAGCTATAATAGCTTCTTTACAAATTTGTCAATATCATGCTCATGAAAAATTCAATTATTTACTTTTTTGTAATAATAAATTAGATGCTTTGGTATTTTCATTTGACGGGGAAGGTAAAAAAGAAATATTTGTTAACTCTTTTAACAAAATTTTAGATTATATTAATAAGGGAATTTTAAATGTAGACATGGGTATGGATATAAAAAGACACCATGGTACTAGTATTACATTAAAATCATGAAATTTGAACAAGAACTAATTTTTGAAGCATACAACAACACCGTTCTTAATGAAGGCGGTGCTGCTGGTCATATGTATCACCCTTTTGACTTACCTGAAGTAAACACTGTCGATGATTTAGTAGATGTGTTATATAACAGCGTTGATATTCTTAACAAAGGTACAGCTACGGTTAAACTGGATGGTGTTAATTTAAGTTTAAAGGTTGTTAATGATGAACGTAATGAAACATTTAAAAGACAATTTGCTTTAGATAGAGGTTCTCAAAAAGTAGAAGATGTACATGGTATTACATTAGATGGACTTACATCTCGTTTTCCTGAGGGTCATGGATTAATCGATAAAGGTAAAACAATTCTTACTATTATGGATAAATCAATTCCACTTATTAAAAATGATTTAGAAAAATTAGGTATGTGGAATGACCCAACAAAATTTTTAAACACCGAATACATTGACGGTCAAGAAAATGTTATAGATTATGGCGATAAAAAGATAATAGCTTTTCATAGCGTTAATCAGTTTGTTGAAAAACGAAATAGAAAAGGTGAATTAACAAGACCTGGTTTAAAACCTAAACCTAATGTAAAGGAAACATCTAGAGTTATTAACTATGATAATGAAGCTTTAAATAGTTTAAGAGAAAAGGTTAATAAAATAGCTAATCAGTATGGGTTTGAAGTTATTACCGGTATATATGTTACTAAAAAAGGTGTACCTAATTTTGATAGTGTTTTAAACAAACCATTTACAGTACAGTTTGATAATAATGAAAGAGTAATCAAACCTCTTAAAACTTGGATTAAAGAAGTTGGGGAAGGTATACCTAAAAAAATTAGAGTTAAAACTTTAGACGGTAAAGATAGAGGTGCTGTCAGTAAAGATGTTTATCTTACCGTACTTAATGGTACACCTTTAGATAGTGTATTTAAAAAAGAAGATATTAATACTGCAGTTGCAGGGGCTTTAACTTATCATATTACTAAGGAATTAGGTCAAGAAATTTTACGAAATTATAAAACTGATAATTATGGTGATGCCGACAAACATGAAGGTATAGTTTTAACCGATACCGTATACGGTAAAGATGAGTTAGGTAATCCTAATTCTATTAAAATCACCGGCGATTTTATTCTTAGTGGTATGGGTGGTAAATTAGCTTCTAATAGACCTAAAGTTTCTGATGAAGAAGATCAATCTGCTCCTGCTGCTAACTTCGGTAACGGTGGTATGAGTTTTTCATCATATTTTACCAACCCTAGAAGTGAAAAGGACCCAGGTGGTTCTGGATTTAAAGCCAAATCAGTTAAGTAACTTTATGTCCTTCTTAAAATATCACCAACGTTTAGGTGATTATATTCCTATACCAGATTGTACTATATTCAATTACGATCTTATTTACTTCCTTAATGAAGACGGTCCTTTCTTATGGGAAAATAGTATGGGTGGTTACATATCACCTGATCTTGGAGGTAAAATAGTAGAGATAGATTGGGACTTACTTAAAAAAGATCTTTTAGAACAAAAACCCGGTATTTTAATTATACCAGAATGTTTAGTTAATAACTACCATAAACAATGTAAGTTTAAAATAGAAAACGACATAAAAGAGTTAGGTTACTATGATGATCGTTTAATTGTTTATCTTCAAAAAGAGCAAAACTTCTATTACGGTGAAATACATGATAAACCAGATTGGTTCTATGTTGATGAATTAGATTATAAAAACATATGTTATCATTCTATTGGTTATAACACACCACCTAAAGAAGAAGATGAAACTCGATTTAAAAATTTTAGATTTTGTAAACAAGGGTTCATGTGTGAATCATTCCATAAACTTTATAGTATAAAAGATACTTCACCAGACGAACTTTGGGAACAAAGACTTAAAACAAATTTTGAACCCGGTAAATTAATATGGTACGGTAACTTATATACAAGTATTAGAAACAATGTAACTGGAGCTATAAAAGATAGTACAAAAGTGCATTATAAAAATGTAGTTTATGGTAATGAAAGTTTAACTGATTTAGTATTAGGTGAAAAAGGTATTGGTATATCAATGGATGGTTTGGTATTTAACACTATTAGAGATGCCGAGTTTGGTGTTGTTGGGTTACCGAGTATAAAAGTAACAAGAGCTAATAATTATCTTATTGAACATAACAATGTTGATATGTTTGGTTGTAGACAAATTATACAAGTTCAAGATAACATTTTTACTAATGCAGATGACGAGTTAATTAAGAAACAAGTTGAGGAAGGGTATGAAAGATATTTTGAATTAGATCATAATGATTATGACAAGACAATAAAAAATATAAGATACCATTTCTTCATTATTTTACTTCAAAAATTTAATAATATTGAATTTTTTGTTTTTGATATTTTATTTGGAGATAAAATAAAAGACTTTGTTGATAATTTAGATATAAAAGTAGACTATAGTATATTTGAAAAAGCTTGTAATGTAGATCCATCAACATATAATAAAGGAGACGTTTGTTTGTTACCTTATATGGAAAATCTATTGACAAAATTTAGAGAGTACTTTAAACTATGTTATATAGAATGGTATAAAACATTAAATAATAAAAATGACAGCATTTAAGTGGTTTTTCATCAAAGAGCAAACAGGTAGAAAGATAGTTCTTTTTCCTGGTTCATTTAAACCACCTCACCTTGGTCATTTTAAGTTAATTGAAAGCTTTAAAAATAAAGTTGGTCAAGATGGCATTGTAAATGTTATCGTAACCGACCCTTCACCTAAATCAAGAAGATATACCCCGGGTGGTAAATATGTACCAGCTGATGTAGCAGCTGATATTTTAAGACGTTATGTTGCTGAAATGGGGTTAAGAGGTGTTAATGTAACCACAGCTAAAAATGCAGTAGGTGAAGTTTATGACTTTGTAAGAGAAGATGCTTTACCAGGGGATCAAATTATAGTTGGTGTTGGTGGTAAAGGAAATGATAAAGCTAGATATTCAGGTATATTAAAAGGTTTACCCGCCGGTGTAACAGTTAATATAGATGTCGCCGATGTGGTTGGTGATGAATCTGGAGCATTTAGTGCTAGCAACTTCAGAGACTTGTTAGATAACCTTTCGATCGAAAATTTGTTACCATATATACCAGAAAACCTACGAAACAATAAAAGCCTCGTAGGTTATGTATTTGATAAATTAAGTAACTTACCTTCTGATTAGAAACGACTCATTAACATTTTAATAACTTCGTCGTTTACACCCTTTTTCTCTTCATCACCCATTTCACCTGGTGGTTGTTCATCAATATCGACTTCAACTGCTGCAGGACCACCACAACCACCCATAGGGGCAGGAGGCACTTCATCAACTTCATGACTATGTACATTAGCTTCTTCTTCATACTTAAGGTAGTGGTAGATATCAGAAACATAATCACTTGCTTTGGTAAGTTTAGCTTGAACCCATCCTTCTAATTCATCATAATTTTTAATTAGATCAAGTAACTTAGGGGCGTATTCAGCTAATTTATAAAGCTCTGATTTAGCCATATCAACCTCGTGATCGTCAATCTGTTCCCTTTCTTCATCTTCAGGTGTTTCAACATCTTGAACATCTATTTTGGTCATAGTAGGGCTTCCTAATCCACCTGCTGAATCTTCAGCTTGAGGACCTAACCCTACACCGTTAAGAGGTGAAAGTGTAGCTTCATAGAGTTCTTGTAAACTCTTTTCGTCTTTATTCATACTAATATTTATAAATAATTGTATGGATTTTGATGCATTGTGTGATTTTCTTACCGAAGACTTTGAATTGGTTAAGATTATGGAGAAAAAAGGTAGCCGTTGCACTAAAGCTACTAAACAAGCTAGCTCTTACCTTAAAAGTAAGAAGTATATGAAGTGTGTAAAGAACCCTTCCGGTAAGGGATACAAAAGGGTCCATTACGGAGACCCTAATAGTCGCATTAAGAAGAGTAATCCTAAAAGACGTAAAAGCTTTAGAGCAAGACACAAATGTTCTTCTGCAAAACCCGGTACAGCTAAGAAACTTTCATGTCAAAATTGGTAATGAATAACTTTAACAAAAAAATAGAAGATATACTTAACTTACTATCAGAAGATCGTTGTAAATCACGTGCTGATAAAGTATATGGTAAGAAAACATCTGCATATAAATCAGGCGCTATAGTTAGATGCCGTAAAGGTAAAATTTGGAAGAAAAATAAAAAATAGTAAATAATAATATGGGAAAAAGACAAATAGTAAAAGAGAGTACAAAAAACGGAATTCGTACACGCAAGACAGTAACCGTTACCAAAAAGCGTGTAGGTAAGAAGAGAAAATGACTTTTAAACAGTTTTACGAAGCTTCAGATAATTTACATCAATGGTTTAAAAGAGGTGGTAAGGACCCTAAAACCGGTAAGAAATTCTCTGGATGGGTAAATTGTAAAACTGGTGGTCCTTGTGGACGTAAATCTAAAAAGTCAGGTGGTAGCTACCCTGCATGCAGACCTACTAAAAGTGCATGTAAAAGTATAAAGGGTAAAATGTATCAAAAGAAAAGCTCTAAAAGAGTTAATTGGAAGAAAAAGAAATAGTATATGTCACTCAAAACAGTATTAAACGGTGGGTTTCAAACCTATGAATATCAAAAGTTTGTTGAAATAATTAATGATACTAATTTTCCTCCAGTTACTGCTTATTGGGAAAATGATTTAAGTAGTAAAACGCAGGTTTTTCCTAAAACAGCAGTTTTAACATACGATATAGGTCAATCACAAACCAACCCCGTACCATTTGGTGATGGTGGTGCTATAGATGCTTTTGGTCGTTTAAGAGTTAGTAACCCTACTGCAATATTTTCAGCAAAACAGTTATACAGTAAGAGAGATTTTGTATACGATGATTTTGGTAATGGTGGAGGAGCTTGTGAATTTAGTTCTGGAGATTCCGGTACTAAAATGTATACCGTAAACAGCGGTGATTATGCTATAAGACAAACATTTCAAAGTTTTGGGTATCAACCAGGCAAATCACAACAGTTTCTTTTTACAGGGATATTAAGTGGTGGTAATGATATAGATATGCTTTATGGTGCATACAAATCTAACACGTCTGGTGATTACGATCAGTATAATGGTGTTTATTTTAAAAATAGTAATAATGTTGTTTCTGTAAATGTATCTAATTATAATGGTAACGCTGCTGATATTACCGTACCTCAAAGTAGTTGGAACATCGATACAATGGATGGTAATGGAGCGAGCGGTATAACATTAGATTTTACTAAATCTCAGATATTTACTATCGATTTTGAATGGTTAGGTGTAGGTAGAATTAGATATGGTTTTGTTGTTGATGGGTTAACTTACTATTGTCATCAAGTTACTAATGCTAATGCTATTAGTTCTGTTTTCATTCAAAATCCTAACTTACCTATTAGAGCTGAAATAAGACAAAACGGTTCGACACCTGGTCAATTATTACAAATTTGTGCTAATGTTAATTCTGAAGGCGGTGTTAGTAAACAAGGTTCACTACGTTCAATTGATACTGCATTAGAAACAAGTAATGTAGAAATTTCTATTCCAGTTAAAACAGAATGTTCTATCATGATGTTAGCTTTATCATCTACAAGATTAAACGCTGTTGTTACGCCTTCTGATTTTAGTGTTCTTAATACTGATTCTAATATTGACACTAGAATTAGAATAATTAGAAACCCTTCATATACCGGTACATTTACATTAAAATCTATTCAAGATTCTGCTGTAGCTTACGGTGTAGGTGGTAGTGGATTTACTTACATAAGTGGTGGTCAAGTTCTTGCAACGTATTTTGTATCTAAAGATAACGCTGCTGATTTAGCTACATTAAAAGAAAGTTTTGTTACGTTTGGTCATGATATTCAAGGTAATTCCGATGAATATCATATTTTTGTTACACCTCTTAAGAGCGGTTCAGGATCAGGGTTATACTTTGCTTCTGCTAACTGGCTTGAAGATGCATAAAAAAAGCCCGCCGAAGCGGGCTTTGTGCTTTTATTGATAATAATTTAGAAGGAATAGTTAAGACCGACCGTATACTGAACATCATTGTCAAGTGCAAGATCTCCAGTCAAGTCGTTATCAAAATAACTTACCTGAACATAAGGTCTGATAGCATACTTAGTATAATCAGCTCTCAATGAAGCATAATAAGCATCAAAACTATCAAACAAATAGACACCGGCCTTAGGAGTCAAATTAACGTTATCAACTAACACGTTTTCAAAGACTCTACTCAAACCAATCTGAAAACCATCCATTTCAAGATCAATATCTTCCATGTAGTAAACAGAAACACTTGCAACCTTACTAATTAAAGGAAGGCTATCAAATGTTGCACCAATTCCATACTGGAAAGAATCCTGAAGAGGACCGTTTACCAAGTGATAAACAGCTTGAACGTCAGCGGTGAAAGAAAAATCACCGAGTGAATTAACGTCATAAGCAAGTCCAACACCAAAATGGTTTTGACTACTAGTTTCAAGAGCATTCTTAATACCATCTACATGCTGATGACCCGAACCTGGATGATCAGTATAAGATTTAGAACGTCCGTCATTTGTTGGCAAGAAGTAATTAAACCCGTAAAGAGTAAATCCTTTTCCTAAAGCCTTTGCCCCCGTGATTCCAATGACAGCTGTGTCCTTTGCTCTTGCTGTACCAGCGATTGTAAAATCAGAGGTATAGCCTGCATCAACACTAACCTGCGCGTTACCAGCAGTAGTAACGGCAGCCAATAATACAGAAAAAATAAGTTTCTTCATGTACATATTATTTAATAAATACCATATTAATCAACTTGCGTAGATAAATATTAACATAACCATAATTATTATTATGTCAGAATCTAAAAAACAAGAAATTTTGGACTTAGTAGCATCTTATGTTAAAAATATTGACTTATTTACTGAAAAGAATAATAAGTCTGCTTCTACTAGAGCACGTAAAGCTTTAGCAGATTTAGTTAAACTAGCAAGAGACGAAAGAAAAAATATTCTTGAGTCACGAAAAAACGATGAATAAAGGGTTTAATACAATATATAGAAACTACTTTTTAAACGAAATAGCCGATAATGATGTTATCGGCTTAGTTGAACCTATTACTATTGATTCAGTAGGTGATGTTGAAGCTAAAGTAGATTCAGGTAATGGAGCTTATAACGTATTACACGGTGATATATTAAGTAAACGCGGTGATAATATTATTATAGGTACCGTTAACAACAAAAAACTTAAAAAGCAAGTAGTAGATACCGTTGTTATACATATTGGTTCAGGTAATAAAGAAGAAAGACCTGTGGTTTTATTCGATATTGTATTTGACGGTAAAAAATATAAAGACGTTCCTTTTTCTATAGCTGATAGATCAGAAAATGAGTACCCAGTACTTGTTGGAAAAGATTTTGTATCAAAAATTGATAAACTTATCGATGTAGATAAGGAAGAAGTTTAGTCTAGTACAAATACTTCAACTAATTTATCAACAACAGCTTGATCATTATTCAAATCGATTTTGGATTTTTGAATCTCCTGTTGTTTTTCCATTTCTTTAATACGTTCATTACCTAAATCTTCGTAATCACCGTATACATTTTCTTCATCAATAGTATCAAAGTTAATATCTAACTCATCAGCACCAGTTTCTCTTAAACCAGGTATATAACTATTAATATCAGAAAAAATAAGGTTGAGTAATTGACGAGTTTCATAATTAGCTTTATTACGACTTCTAGATACAAAATTCTCAATATCCTCAACACTTACTTTACCTTTTAGTTGCCCAATTGGATCAGTTAAGGAACCGTAACACATGATAAACATATATCGTTTAGCAATAGTAGCACAGTCCTTAATAACAAAGAAGGCCGGTTTTTGTTTAATAACAATACCGGTTTCAGGATCGTCCGCGGCTTTAGAAGCAGGACCATAAAGATTTTTTTCTCTTAAACTACATACTTTAAGTATAGCCTTTTCAAAACCTAAATCATCTGTACTTTTCTTAGCCACGGAATTATTTATTCAACTAAATTTTTGAATCAAGACTCAGCCATACGGATAAAGTCATAAAACTCTTTACGAGTCTTAACATCATCCATAAAGTCTTTTGATAGTTTAGAAGTAACCATCGAACAACCATCATGCTTAACACCCCTAAGACATGCACAAGTATGGGTAGCTTTAATAACTACAGCAACACCTTTATTCAATTCACAAACCTTATCAATAGCTTTATGAATTTGCATTGTCATACCTTCCTGAATTTGAGGACGACGAGCATAATATTCGACAATACGGTTTAGTTTACTCAGACCAATAACACGCCCTTCTAGTGAAGGTATGTATGCAACATGCGCTCGACCGGTGAACGCAAGATGATGATGACTGCAGAGACTTTTAACGGGAATATTAGTCTGAGCAACTATACCATCGTAACCATCAGATGGAAACGAAGTAACTTTTGGAGGTGCATTATAACAACCTGCAATAAGATCTTTAACGAAAGACTTAGCTACACGATGCGGTGTATTATCACTATTAGGGTCTTTACGCCAATCAAAACCAAGTGCATCTAGGAATGCTTCATAAGCTTTAGCAGCATTTTCAATAACAATGCTTTGCTGTTCATCTGTCAATGCTACCGAACTATTAGCCGTCGGTAGTACAAATTCTTTTACTCTCTGTTCGTCAGTCATACTAAAATAATAGGATATTTACTTTTAGGTTCAACTGTTTAAATAAACTTAATGCCATTCCTTTTAGATTACAACTTACTATTTGTACATATACCTAAAACCGGTGGTTCTTCAATTGAAAAGAAGTTTGGAATAGATAAACAAAATAGAGATGAATGTTTTACCTATACTGAAGAACGTTATAACAATATAATATTTGCTCCTCAGCATTTTACTCCAGATTTAATTGAACAACATTACCCAGAATTGTACAAAAACAGTAAAAAATTTACCATAGTAAGAAACCCTTATACAAAAATGATATCTGAGTTTATATATAGAGAGGGTGAATTTACACCAGATAAATTTCATAATTTTGTTACCAGAATTCCTTTAGCTATAACAGACCATAATTTACCACAAAAGAGATATTTTAATAACAATATAGTTTATAGTCAGATATTAAGATTTGAAAATTTAAAGGAAGATTTTGAGTTACTAGCAACTTCAAACAATTTCTCTCCAAGTTTACCTCATGAGAATAAGAGTAGTATAAATACATCTGAGTTAGTTAGTGAGATAAAAAGAGAAACATTAGATCTTTTAAACAATTATTATAAAGAGGATTTTGAGTTTTTAAAATACGAAATGATATGAAACCGGTTTTAGTTACATGTGTTTACAATGGTAGATCCGATTGGGTAATGGGTGGTAAGGATAATGACGAGGCTTTATATGTAGGTTCCTTAAAAAATTTATCTAAGCTTAATATGCCAATGCAATTATATTGCTGGCCTCATATGGTTGATCAAATAACCGAATGGTTAAAACCTTTTTGGAAAGATTTTCAAGTTATTGGTTTAGATTTATTTGAATGGCCAAGATCATATGAAATTTTAGAAACTAAAAACAAATTTATTTGGCACGATGTAGATCATGAAGGTAATAAACGTAAAATGATTTATGCACCAAGAAATGAATTACTTTGCCATTGGAAGTTAAAATGGTGTAGTATGGCAAAAGATAACCCATGGGGTTGTGATAGGGTTTTTTGGATTGATGCTGGTGTATCTGAATGGTGTAAAATTCCTTTATCATTAGGTGGTGCAGAATATGTATACCCACACCAACTTGACGAACAATACCCTGATTCACATTTTTGGCCTGAAAATAAAAATAATATTTTTAACGAAAAAATTACTGACGGTATAAAACGTATATTTGAAGATAAAGATTGGTTTTTTATCACCCAAGATCAACAAAACGATAGATTATCAGAAGCTGATTGGGAAGATTTCGGTGTAAAAACAAGTTTAATATTTAAAGAACTATTTGATTGGGAAGTAGGTAATAGAAGGTGGGGTAATGATAATCCAAACAAAAAGATTTTCAATATAAAAACTTGTGTAAATGCACCTGATGTTAATCAGGAATACCCTGCCTGGACAGTAGGTACTTTCTTTGGAGGTAAATTTGAAGAACTAGATAATGTTATACTACCTTTATATATGAAAATATTTAACAGGTTTACTGATGAACATGATTTAGTTCCGTTTACTGAGGAACCTTATTATAGTATTATATCTCAAATTCATGGTTATAATCTATTTTGGTTCGATAACTGGAATCACGGTCATGAAGGTGAACCTTGTTATCATGGTAACAGTAAGAAACCATTTTATACAACCCTACTTGACGTAATCAATTACAAATCTGATTAAATACTAATGTATGAAAGACTTTGACAGTATATTAACCGAGTGCTTAAAGAGCAAAGGGTTAAGGTATATTAGGTTCAAAGTAGATCCAACTCTTAATCAGGGCTTTGAAGAGAGTGAAAGTTATGAAGGGTTTGTTTTACATGAACTTACAAACGAGGCTTGTGGTGGACCAATGGTCGGTGGTATACCTCCTTTGCTAAAAGTTTTAATGCCAGGTGGTTCAATGCCAGGTATTTTTAGTGTAAAGAAACCAGTAATAACACCTAATAAACCAGGAGCTGTAAAAATGTTTAAGAAGTTTATTGCTAAAAAATTATCTAAACAATTAGATAATAAAGTTATGGAACAAATAAAGAATACTAACGATATTGAAGATATTGAAGTATATCTAAAACAAAGTGGTCTATCGGATAAAGATTTAACTACATTATATAAGAAAGTATTAAAAAATGCCGCTTAAGAAAGGTAAAACAGACAAGATTATAGGTGATAACATTAGTGAGCTTATGGGATCCTATAAGAAAAAAGGTAAAATAGGTACTAGTAAACCTTCTTCTAAAAATAAAGCTCAGAAACAAGCAGTAGCTATAGCTCTTAACCAAGCTGGTAAATCTAAAATGGATGAAATAGCCTCACAATATATTAGTAAAGATGCTTTATTAGAGGCTAAAAAAGCTACTTATTGCGGTAGATGTGGTCATACCCATGTTAAAGGAACTAAGTGTCCTAGACCGTTTAAAAAGAAAAAGAGTTGAAAGAAACGGAACATATCTTAGTATAAGGTATGGCTAATTTTGAAAGTACTAAAGTAATTGAACTTGGTAGCTGTGCGTTTCGTCAACCTCAAGCTAAGTCACATTGTAGATTTCTTCACGGTTATAGGTTAACTGCTAAATTTTGGTTTAGTTGTAATGAACTAGATGAAAATAACTGGGTTGTAGATTTTGGTGGCCTTAAAGGGCTAAAAGAAAAACTACAACAACACTTCGATCATACTACTATTATTTCTAAGCACGATCCTTTCCTTGATGACTTTAATGATTTAAATCGTAAAGGTGTTATTGATCTTCGTATTGATGATGGAGTTGGTATTGAAATGTTTGCTAAGAAGTGTTTTGATATTGCAAGTATCTATGTATCAGCAATGACTGAAGGTAGGTGTGATGTAGAAAAGGTTGAAGTTTGGGAACATGAGAGCAATAGTGCTACATATACTAATAAGCATGTACAGAAAATGACCTTTAAGGAAGAAGAAAGTAAAGAAGAAATTAAAAAAGATGAATTCCAACCTATTACACCTGAAAATACACCAGCAATCAAAGATGAAACTAAGTATACTAAAGAAGGGTTGAAAATTAACCCAGATGGTTCTATTCCAGCAGCTGTTGGAAATAAAGTATCACAAGGTTTAGGTGATATGTTTGGTGGTACTTCTTGGTCTACCAAGAGTGGTGATAGTATGAGATGATAGAAAGAGATCCAACAATTAATAAATTACAGCAAGATGTTTTTGCTAAAATGGCAGAGATATCAAAGCCTTCTCCAGACGAAAAAATACCTCTTCAGGCTGATATAAAAACAATATCGCCTGAAGAGGCTCTTAAAGAGTTACTTGAGATGGAAAAGAATCAAACAGATTCCAATACCTGAACAATGTGTTTAAGTAACTTGCTTCTTACAATTTCAGATTTTTCAAACTTAAATGTATGAATACCGTTAACTACACTATTATCGGTATCAAATGCCTGTAAGATAGGTTTAAACCCTGATTTACCGTTAATGTCACTTTGGTTAGTATCACCAATAATAACATACTTTGTTTCTTCACCGCATCTTGTTAATAAAGTAACAAGCTCTTGCCTTGTGAGATTTTGTGCTTCATCAATTATAACAACGGAGTTATGAAATGTTAAACCTCTTGTGAAATTAACAGGGAGACATTTGATATACTCTTGTTTAACTAATTTATCTGAAGTGGTCTTAGAAACTAACTCATCAAGTTTGTCTATTAATGGTAAGGAATAAGGTTGGAATTTTTGATCTAATTCACCTGGCAAATGGCCAATCTTTTGCGTAGCTGATTCAACTACACTTCGCAGGTAAATAATTTGCTCTACCTTTCTCGCTTCTAATAATGTCAATGCTCCATAAACTGACAAATATGTTTTAGCTGTACCTGCAAACCCATCTGCAAATACCATTTTCGTCTTTTCATCTATTAAGGTTTGTATAAACCTTTGATGCTTTTCAGAAAATTTAAACTTCGACTTAATGTTAAAGTTTAGTTCCCAATTTTGTTGTTCATAATCATTTGTATTAAATGATTCCGGTTCGAAAATTGCGGCTAACCGCGAGTTTTTTCTTCCCATATACAAGTATTTATGCTTGAAGAGTTAGTTGTCTATACTATAATAATAATATGATTGAACTTAAGGATGAGACTATATTTCTTAGTGATGATAAAATTTTCTATACTATAGAAGGTGAAGGTGAGTATGTAGGCATGCCATCGGTGTTTATGAGAATGTCGATGTGTAACCTAACGTGTATTGGGTTTAAGTCTGAAGATGCACCATATGGTTGTGATAGTTATATTTCATGGAGTATTAAGAATAAGATGTCATTTTACCATATTAGGTGTATGCTAGAAGATAATGGTTATAAAGATCATTTATTTAATGGTGCTATTCTTAAACTAACTGGTGGCGAACCTCTTATCCAGCAAGCTAAACTTCTTAAGTTCATCGATTACTTGAAACAAGAGTGGGGTTTTGTACCTCGTATCGATTTTGAAACTAATGCAACTATATATCCTTCAGATCGATGGATAGATGAGTTCCAAGCTACATTTACTACTTCACCTAAACTAAAGTCAAATGGCGATCCTAAAGGCAAGCGTTATATTGAAGAGGTGCTCGATTGGCATACAATGCATAATTCAGGGTTTAAGTTTGTAGTACAAAGTCACCGTGATATGGAAGAAATTATGACTGAGTATGTTGATAAGTTTGATATACCAACTGGTCGTGTTTGGTTGATGCCTTGTGCTGGTAGTCGTGAAGAACATATTAGAGTTGCAGCAGATGTTGCTGAGCTTGCTAAAGAGTATCACTTTAACTTTAGTCCTAGGTTACATTTGCTACTTTGGGATAAAGCATTGAAAGTTTAATTTAGTAACTTAAATTAATATATGTCAGATTGGATAGTTCCTAATTTTCATAAAGCCCCTGAAGATTCTTTATTCGACAAAGAATTCGATTATTTCGTAAGTTTAGGACACCGTTGTTGTGTTGGGCAATCACTAAACTACATGAGGAAATCATCTTTCCCTTTCGATTGGCAAGTTACTAAAATTGACGTACTTCCTAAAATATTCAAAAATGAGTTTAAAGATTTTTACCCTGACAGTGGTGTCGATTTTGCTCATGTAATTTATTACAATGATGAAAATGATCAGGAAACCGATAAGATCAATGTAGAAGCTACAACTGAGATATATACTAGAAGAAGTAAGCGTTTAGTTAAACTAATTAAAGAGAATAAACGTCGTTTACTTTTTGTTAGACACAAATATGTATGGTACTGGTCTAAGTGGCCAGATCATGCTGCTCAATATGATGCTAACCCTGTAAGTTATGATTTAGATCAATTATCTCAAGTATCTGATATTTTAACCAATCAATATGGTAACGACAAATTCCATATTCTTTACGTTTATCAGGATATGAGTCAGTTAAAGGATTTTGACTGGGATGAAAAAGGAAATATTGATCAAGAATCTTTTAAATTACCAGACGGTCAAACTCAGATTGAACAAGCTAAAGATTTTACATATATTGAACAGTTAGGTTTTAAGGATAAACACATTACACCTGTTGTTGTTAAACCTAATAATGTAAGAGTTGAAGGTAATGCAATGTGTAGTTGTATTAACAATTTTATTAACTTAACAGAAGATGTTCAGGACTTTGAATTACCTTATGGTTTTGAGAAAAAAGTTTTGAGCAGAAACATTGACATCGAGTGATGCCTGGTATCTTAGTAAAAAGAATAAAAAAAAAATTAACCGCGGAGGCTAAAAATAATAAAAATCAAAATGATTTTTATATTTGTGGCGAACTAGGGGATATTATATACAGCCTACCTTCTATAAAATATTTAGGTGGTGGTAATTTATATATAGGGGGTCAATTTAATAAATTCCCTAATTATAAAGTTTTAGATGAAAATTTAGTAAATCAATTATCTGAAATTTTACTTCAACAGTCTTATATAAAAAATGTTTATTTTTCTGAAACATTACCTGAAAATGCTATTGACTTAAATCAATTTAAAAATAGATTTATTGATTGGAATAATAATAAATTAAATGATAATGAAGTTGATAAATTAAGACATACAAATATTTCGACTCTTTTTTCAAATTTACTAAAAGTACCAACTACTGTCTGTCGTAACAAATGGCTAACAAATAAAATATCTCAATCTGAATTTATTGTAGTAAACAGATCATTAAAATACCATAATGATAAATTTCCATGGACTGAAATAGTTTCTAACTTTAATAAAAATATACGATTTGTTGGTCATAAAGAAGAATATGAAGATTTTTGTAACAGATTTGGTGAAGTAAATTATATAGAAACACCTAAATTAATTGATGTTTTTAATATTATTTCCGAATGTGCGGTTTTTATAGGTAACCAATCTTTTTGTTATTCACTAGCTGAAGGTTTAAAAAAGAATTGTATTCAGGAAACCGATACATGGGTATCAAACTGTCAATACTTTAGAGATAATAGTTTAATTTTTAAAAATGGTGAAAATTGTAACTTTTCTGATGTTGATTTCTTTTTAAGAAAAAATGGTTTTAAAAAATTAAATGAACCTAATACAGTTACTATAAAATCCAATAAAAAGAAAATATTTTATATCGGTCAATCCGGTACTAGTGGTTATGCTAAAGCAGCAAAAGGTTATATATACGATTTTTACAAACAAGGTCATCATGTTGATTGGTTACCTTTAAAATTTGATCAAAGTGTTGAATGTAGAACAGAATTAGATTTAATTTGTAAGGGGTTACAAATAGAGCATACTGATTTGAAATATGATGAAATTTATTTACATTGTACACCAGATCTTTGGCCTTCATATAGAGAAGTATATGGAGAAACATTTAAAGATACAAAGGTAATTGGTTATTCGGTTTGGGAAACTGAAACATTACATCATTCATGGGTACCTTTAATTAACGAAAATGTAGATTTGCTTCAGGTACCTTCCGAATATAATAAAAGAGTTTATATTGAAAGCGGCATTACCGTACCAATTGAAATAAAACCTCATTTATTTTTTAAAGAAGAATTACCTAATATAGATGATGTTAATATCGTTTCTATAGATGGTAAAAAATTAGATAATAACAAATTTACATTTTATAATATAAGTGAATTTAATGAAAGAAAAGGTATAATAGATTCTTTAGAAGTTTTTGATAAAGTTTTTAATAACAACAAAGATGTACAATTTTTAATAAAAACTCACTATAAAGATTATACAGAAGAAAATAAAAAATATGTTTTAGATAAATTAAATGAATATATAATAAAACCAAATATTTTTATAATAGTAGAAAAATTATCTCAAAAAGAATTGCAATCTTTTCATAGCGTTGGTGATTGCTATTTTAGTATGCATAGAGGTGAAGCTTTTGGATTAGTTCTACATGAAGCTTATAATTATGGTAAAAAAATTGCAACTAATGCATATGGAGGTCAGGAAGATTTTTTAGGTAAAGATTACCCATACTTAATAAATTATAATATTAAAAACGTTAAAAATATGGGTGAATTTAATAAATGGTATGATAGCTTACATCTTTGGGGTGTACCTAAAAAAGACCATGCAGAACAAATTATAAGAAAGGTATATGATGAACGATAAAAATTTCACAGCTGGTTGGGATATAATTGAACAGGATGATACAGGCCGTAATTTTAGATGGGCAAGTAAAAATTGTAGTTTATTTTTTGAAAATTCAGACAATAAAAGATTTTTATATTTCAATATCGGTACTGCTAAAAGTAAAAAAATTATAATATATTATCCGCATGTAGAAAAATATGATATTATTGCTAAAGAATTAAATATTAACCCTGGTTGGCATTATTATAAAATACCTATTAACTTACACGATTTAATACAAGAACAAGATAAAGAATTTGTAGAAAATATATATTTTAATAATATAAGATTTGAATGTATAGATTATATATCTGAAGATAGAGATTTTATTAAAGAGTTAGCTTTTCAAGCTTCAGATTTTTTTATTGACGATGATATAAAATTTAACGTATATAAACCTGAAAAATTAAAGTCAAAATTTATTGACATAATTTATATATTACATCAAGAAAAACGAACAAGATTGACAATTGAAACTCAAAATAGAAAAGAGTCAGTTGAAATTTATTCAGGTGGAGAAAGATCAGTATCTTATGAGATACATGACGAAGATTTTAATGAAGACTTTGAACTACAACTTTCATCTCCCGGTAATGTTGATGTAAAAAGTATTATTAATAGAGAGAATTATTTTGACTTTTTAGGTTTAGAGCAGTTAAAAGATGAAGAAAGTGAAAATAACCTAAAGAAAAGCATTCAAGTAGCTAATACAATACCATTAGCTATTCAATGGTTTGTTACTTGGAAATGTAATATGAAATGCGGTTATTGTTGGCAAGAGTCAGCTAAATCCATTTATAGAAAACTTAAATCTAGATTTGACATACCTGTTGAACAATGGGCTGAAAAAATTAATGAAATTAGACCTAGAAAAATTTATTTTACAGGAGGGGAACCTTCTTTGTTTAAAGGTTTACCTACATTAACTAACCTTATTGATAATTATACAAGATTTGATATGACTTCAAATTTTGGTAAAACATTTATTTTAGATGAATGGAAAGATGTCGATTTTTCTAGATGGGATTATTGTGCTTTTAGTATTCACCCCACACAATGGGATCACCCAGATGATTTTTTCAATAAATTAGAAGAATTTTTCACATTAAAAAATGTACATAAAAATAGAATAGGTATTGAAATGGTTTTACATCCCGATAACCTAAAATTAGTTGACCCTCAACGAATTATTGATTTTTCTAACAAACATGGTTTAGTGGATCCACATTTAGATAATTTTGTATATAGTAATGTTCCTTCTATGGATGGTGATGAAGTATTAGATCAAAAAGAAGTAAAGATAGAAAGTATATCTAACTCTTATAAATTAGAAAACTTAACTGATATAAAAGGAAGAAAACCTACATATTGTGCAGCAGGAATGAGACGTATTAATATAGATTCAGATGGTAATGTTTTTACATGTATGAGTGCAATAGATAGATCAAAATTATTTGATTATTCAGCTATGCCTCATTATCAACCTATAGGTAATATATTTGACGATAATTTTAAATTAAATGAAAGACCCGTTCTTTGTTGGGAATCCTTCCGTTGTAGTGCATGTGATTATGATACATTAGATGTATCATGGTTTCCTTTTAAAGAAAATTTTAATTTTCAATTACCTGTTGTAGAATAATGTAAATGAAGGAAAAACTTTATATATATGATATTGGAGAAACTAAAAGAACCACTGATTTTGAACAGTTTAAAGGTATAGGTACTACTGGTCAATTTGCTATTCAAAACTATTTTAAAGAAAAAATTGAAAAAAGTGGTTGTAAATTTTATCCTATGTTTACTGTTGATTGCGGTGACGGGGTTTTTGAGGATGTTTATGGTAAATATTTTAATAGACCAGAAATAAATTTAGATGATTATGATCTTGTTTATTCATTACCTGATCAGTTTAAATATGAAAAATATAATTATGATTGGTATGATGATGAAGTGTTTTCATTAATGAAAAAAAATTATATGTTTAATAAATCTTTCAGTAATCAGTGTGAAAAAATTTATGATGATTTAGATAGACCTGAAATAGCTTATCAAATTAGAGAAACAGACAAATTTGATGATTATAATTGTCCTTTACCTACTTTATTTTATGAAGAACATATGAGGGAATACAAAGATAAAATTATTTTCTTGTGTTCAGATAATTATTATTCTTTAAATATTTTAAAAGAAAAATTTCCTAATGTAAGAACATTAGATACTGTAAGAAGTACCAATTTTTTACCTCTTCATTTATTCACACATATCTCTGATAATATAAGAACAAAAGGTCTTACAGAAAAAGATAATGTTGATTCATTAATGAAAGAAATTTATATACTTTGGCGTTGTAAAATTTTAAATTATGGCCTCTTCGGGGGTATTATCGCTCATATTACACAAATAAATAAACATTGTATTGAAATTAATGATTTAAAAAAACAAAATATTAAAATAACAGAAAGAGATAGAGAAATTTTTAAATTTTTTGGAGTATATTTTTATAATATATGGAATAATATAGTAATAAATAAAGAATTATGGAAACCGTAACAACAAATATATTAACCTATTTTCTAATTGATTAAGATAATTGATTATTATAGTTTTTCATTAAAATATATTAATGAAATTTCTTATTACTGGTATTACAGGTTTTGCTGGACCTCACTTAGCTAACCTTCTTATTGAAAATGGTCATGAAGTTTTTGGTTTAGTTAGACACTCTAATGGACGCGAGACTGATATCCTTGATGTGGTACCAGACGAACACTTTAGGCAAATTAAATTTGTATACGGTGATCTTCGTAACTATCTTTCCATCTCAAAAGTTTTCGAAGCAAATAAATTTGATGGTGTATTTCATTTAGCTGCTCAATCTCATCCTCCTACAAGTTTTGTTAACCCTATTGGTACTATGGAAGAGAATGTTATGGGTTCAGCAAATCTTATTCAAACAATTGAACTTCACAACCCTGAAGCTAAGCTAATGTTTTGCAGTACATCTGAAGTATACGGTAATGTTGGAAGAGATGGTAGAAAGATTCAAACAACAGATCAGCTCCTTCCAGCTAACCCGTATGGTGCTAGCAAAGTAGCAACTGATCTTTACTTACAAGAGAGATTTGAGAATAAAGCTATCCGAGGTTTTATTACTAGGGCCTTTTCACATACTGGACCTAGAAGAGGTAAAACGTTCTCCATATCATCCGATGCATTTCAAATAGCTCGTATGATGAAAGGTTATCAGGATAAAACTTTACTTGTTGGTAACTTAGAAACAATTAGAGTTGTAATTGATGTAAGAGATTGTGTAAATGCATATTATCTCCTTATGTTAGCTGACGGTTCAGATGGTCAGGTATATAATGTATGTGGTGAAGAACCTCATAAGATGGGTTATTATACAGATCTTCTAATTAAACATTCTGGTCTTGATAACGTTGAAAAGAAAATCTACGATAAGTTCTATCGTCCTATCGATATTGATTACCAGCATGGTGATAGTGAATCAATTACAGAACTTACTGGCTGGGCTCCGAAATATAATTTAGACCAAACTATGGAAGACTTACTTCAGTATTGGGTTAACAAAATTGCATAAATATATGCATGAGCCTCTTTAATGATAAGATTAATAAAATCTTAGAAAAGACTGATTTAGACGCTAATGAACTTCGTCCTGGTGATCTTTGTTTAAACACAAACAAAGAATGTGATCATTACGGTAGTAAAGGTAAAGTATTAAAAGTCTTTAAATTAAAAGAACCTAATAACACAATTGGTAAATTTATACGTTATAAAGTCTTAAATGATGGTCCTACATATAAAAAGGGTGATGTTTTAGATAAGACTGAAATTCAGCTTAAAAAAATAAACGAACAACTTAAACCAAGACCACATATTAAAGCTGATCCTAAAGAATTAGCCATGGGTATAAAAGTTGAAAAGGAACACACTACAAGTGATAAAGCAGCTAAAACTATTGCTTTACAACACCTAGCTGAAGATCCAAAATATTACTCTAAGCTTAAAAAAGTAGAAGGTAGTGTTCATGAAAATTACGCCGATGGTAAAGTTAAAGGTAAAAGCAGACCCGGTAGAGTAAAAAGATCAGGAGCTAGTTGTAAAGGCTCTGTTACTTCATTAAGAGCAAAAGCTAAAAAAGCCGGTGGTGAAAAAGGAAAGATGTACCATTGGTGTGCTAATATGAAGGGTGGTAAGAAGAAATGAGTTACGAGTCTAAAGTATATCAATTATTAGAAGCTAATACAGCAAAATACTATGCTGAAAAACTTTCCTATGGATTAAAGGACTTAGCACCAGTAATTAATAGACAAACGATGAACTTTCATTATAATGTTCATTATAAGGGTTACATCAAAAAATTAAATGAAGCTTTAGGTAATAAACCAAAACCACCTATTGTTGAGTTAATTAAGAATATTAAGAAATACGATGATAAAGTTAGAGACAATGCTGGTGGTTACTACAATCACTCACTCTTCTGGAAATACATGCATCCAGGAGGGACTCCATTTGAAGGTAAATCCGAGCTCGGTAAAGCAATTAAAAGCACTTTCGGTTCCTTCAATAACTTTAGGAACGAGTTCGTTGAATCTGGCAAGTCCCAGTTTGGATCAGGGTGGGTATGGTTGGTTAAAAAAGATAATAGGTTGGAAGTAGTACATACTCCTAATCAAGATAATCCCCTTATGAGTAATGCTGGTAAACCTATACTAGGTTGCGATGTATGGGAACATGCTTATTATCTTATGAACGGTCCAGAAAGAGGAGAATGGATTAATAACTTCTTTAAGATTGTTCACTGGAATCATTGTAATACTATTTTTATCAGTGATTGAGATTAAATATTTACGTGGATAAAGACTCTCACAATTTATTTGAGAAATATGTTACTTTAAGTGAAATAAAGTATATTGGCCCTACTAAAGAAGATGATGACGAATTTAAGGATAAGGATAAAAATTCACTTAAAAAAAATAATGAAATTGAACCTAGGAATAGACTTCAAAAGATAGAAGATAAAGATAATGATTCTAAAACTTATTCTAGATCTTTTTCAAGCGACGATATACAAGATGATTTACCTCAGGACCCAAGCGTAAAGTTTACATATTCCGATCCTGATTCAGGAGATCCATTATATGGAGCAAAACCCGCAGGTAGAAGTACAGGTGAAAATCCGGAAAGAAAAAAATTAACACAAGGTGAAGTAGTAGATCCTAACCAATTACCAGCACCAGCACCAGCACCAGCATCACAACCTCAACCAGCACCACAACCAGCACCCGCTCCTCAACCTGTTCAACCTGTTCAACAACAGCAACAACCTACACCTAATGTTAATCAACCATCAACTTTTAAAAATTTCGTCAAAAAAGGTTTTAAAGGTTTAGGTAAAGCATTAGAATATGGCGCTAAAGCTGTAGACCCATTTAGTAAACAAGGTTTATTAGGAAAAGCTGCTACTGCAGCTAGAAATGCAGAAAACTGGGCTAGATCAGGAGCAGGTAACCCTTATGCTGCAGCTAGTAAGTTTATAAAAGGTACTGGTGGTAAACTTGATATATATGATAAAAAAACTGGTATTGAACAACAAAGAGCTATACAAAACTATAGAAACACTTATATATATCCAAGAGATAAAGATACTAATTTAAATCAGCAAGTTGCTAATCTTTTCGGTCAATCTGTATCTATTGACCCTAAAACTGGTCATTTTACAGGGCTTTCAAGTACAAGAGAGCAAGAAGCAGCCGGTATACCAAAATATAGTGATATTCTAAAAAGAAGAAAACCTATTACAACTGCTGCTCACCTGGCAAATATTATATTAGATATTTTTGTTGATAAATTTAGACAAGGGGTACCACCCGATAAAGCATATAATGATGCTTTTAACAGCGTAGGTAATCCATTAATTATCGACTATTTACTAAAAAATAAATTACTTCCAAAACAATAATTGAATTTAAAAGATACTTCCATATAATAGAAAATATGGAAGTTAATCTTATTTCTGTTACTGATCCTAAAATTTTTACTGAAGATAACCAAAACAAATCTGAACGTTGGAGTAGGAGATCTTTAAATTCAGAAGAGCTAATTGCTTATTGTGCTAGAGTTTCCAATCCATCTAATCAAATGAATATGGAGACTGCTCCTCGTTTGTTAAAATATCTTATCAAGCATAAACATTGGAGTCCATTTGAAATGGTAGATATGTGTGTTGAGATTAAGACAAGTAGAGCAATAGCAGCTCAAATTCTTAGACATCGTAGTTTTTCCTTCCAAGAGTTCTCTCAACGTTATAGCTCAGTTACTGAAATTGAACCTATCGAACTGAGGAAACAAGCGGAGACCAACAGACAAAGTAGTGAGCAAGTAATTGACGAACCAGTAATCAATAATGTCGTTCAATATGCAATTGATCACGCTGTACAAACGTATGAGAAGTTGATAAAAGAAGGAGTTGCAAGAGAGCAGGCTCGTTTAGTTCTACCTCTTGCAACTCAATCATGTCTTTATATGAAAGGTTCAGTAAGATCTTGGGTTCATTATATTGATCTAAGAACAAAAGAAGATACTCAAAAAGAACATCGACTTATTGCGGAGAGTATTAAAAATATATTCAATGAGCAGTTTCCAACTGTAGCAGAAGCCCTTGAATGGAAATGAACAAACAATCAGATAACAATACGCAGTTTTCAACAGGAGCCCAACGTGATGATCGTAAGGGTAAACTTCGAATGAGCTTAATGCCTCACACAGCAATGAATAGAGTCATGAAAAGATATCTAGACGGTGCTGAAACTTATGGAGAGAATAATTGGCTAAAGGGTCAACCTTTCTCAGTATTGTATGATAGTGCTCAAAGACATATGATGCAGTTCTGGGCTGGCGATACTAGTGAAGACCATCTTGCAGCTGCAGCTTGGAATATTATGTCAATGATGCAGTTTGAAGGTAAGAGAGAAGATTTAGATGACCGGATTGAGTTTCCTAGATAATTCATAAATGTTATTATGCGTATAGCAATTTCAGGAACAGCTTGTCAAGGAAAATCGACATTGATAAAAGACTTTTTAAAAGAGTGGGATATGTATACCACTCCTGAAAAAACATACCGTGACTACCTTACAGAAAACAACTTACCACACAGCAAAGAGACAACGAAGGATACGCAGTGGGACATCCTTAATTTTATGGTCGATACGCTTCAACAATATTCAAAGGGTGATAAAGTTATTTTTGATCGCTGCCCTCTTGATAACATGGTATATTCTCTTTGGGCTCATGAAAAAGATAATAGCGACCTTGATAGAGATTTTATAAAGAAATGCATACCTGTAGTAAGAGAGAGTTTAAGATTTTTAGATGTAATATTTTTCATACCTATTACTAAAGCTGCTCCAATAAAAATTGTTGAAGATGATTTAAGAGATACTGATGAAGAGTTTATCACTGAAATTGATAATATTTTCAAAGGTATTGAACGACAATATTTAGAAGGACAAAAAGCTTCACCTTTTCTACCTAATGAAGAGTGTCCTGCTATTGTAGAAGTATTCGGTAACCGTGAACAGCGTTTACATATGATGAGACAATACATTGATGCTGAAGGCGACCTGTTAGGTGAAAATAGCAGCTCTATTTTAGGTGAAGAAGTTCTTGATATGGAACAAATTCTTCGCGATCAACAACGTGAAATGAACAAAGAAAAGGCGCAAGCAGAAGAACTGATGCGCCAAATTCAAAACACTAAGAATAGACGTTAACTATTTACTTGTTCAAATCCAGTAATACTGTAATTTAAATTAAATTGAAGAGATTTGTAGTTAGATCTTATACCTCTACTTTTAAAAGTAATAAATATAGATTCACTTGGGTTTAATAATTCTATTACCCCAACACCATTCGTTGTTGGTATATTTGTCCCATTAACACTTAAAGTAACTTCTTGTGTTCTTATTCTTTTTTCACTTCTACCTGCTATTTGACTTCTAAATACATCTTCTACTGTATTTACGTTAGTTGCTATTCTTACATTTTTATATGATTTCGAATCAGATGAAAATACGGTAAATGTTTCTGTAACATTATATTCTCCACCGGCGTTAAAATTTGGAGTTATTTCATGTCTACCTGTAGTTAATACAGTAGCCCCTATATTTGATTCTGCTACATCTAAGAACCCTGGTAAACCATTACTTTGTATATTTAAAATTTCTCCTATCCCACCAGGCGCTAATGTAACAAAACTTGAATTACTACCATCATAATATACCATACTACCTGCTTGTATATTATTAGAATCGGTACTTATAGGTAAGAATGCTTGAGCACTTAAAGAGTTAATTGTAGTGTATGTTGATTCCCAATTACCACTTAATGAGTTTATAGTATTATAAATTGAATCTAATTTACCAAAATTAGGTTTAACTGTATCGTTAATATATGCATTTATAGAACATAATGATTGGGTATTAGTTACAACCTGGGCAGATAATGTATCTATTGTCGTAAAGAAATCGGTATTTTCTTTACTAATAATAAAATTTTGAAAATCTAATTTATAGATAACTCCATTTGAAATAGTAAACATATAATCACCATTGACTATATCTTGTATTTCCGCTATGTTATCTAACGTAATGAAATTGTCGTTTCCTGTGGACATTTTAAGTATTTAATCTAAAATACAATAATGACCAAAGTTAAAGCAGGTAAAATTATCAGAGTAGATAACAAGGAAAGAAAATTCGGTGCTAATCCTGAATATCTTGCTATTTGGGTTGAAAATCAATCTAATGATGAATTTTGTCTTTTGTTTACTGAAAGAGAACTAAAAGTTGCAAAAGATAGAGCAGATAAGAACAAAGAAGATATTCCAAGAAAAGGTTTCTTTACTGATTTGTTTGACTGATGACTAACTTAAATGCATCTGTAATTGTATTCTATCGTAAAGATAGTGAAGATAGGGAGTTAAATTTAAAAACTCTTTTAAACTTTTACTACAAACATTACGAAAATTTCGAGTTTATAGTTTCTGAACAAAAACATTTAGAAAGTAATATAGACTTCTCTTCTTATGAAAACCTTAAACATATAGTACTTCCTGATCTACAAGATACATGGAATAAAATGAAAGGTTATAATGAAGGGGTTAAAGATTCATTTTATGAAAATCTTATCTTTAATGACGTAGATGTAATTTTTGGACCTGAACATATAAATGAAACTTTAGATATTTTAACTAAAGATAATAAGAAAATTATTTTACCTAACGACGGTCATTTTGTTTGTGTAAAAGAAGGGGTAAGAGATAAATTTATCGATAATTTAGATTACGGTTATCTTTGCGATCAAATAGACCCTAATCATTACAATCAAATTAATTTTCAAAACGATAAAATTCATATAGGACATACAAGTACACCTGGTGGTGGGTTTGTCACTAAGAAAAGAAATATTTTTAACTGTAATGGTTTTAACCCTAACTTCTTAGGTTGGGGATATGAGGATAACGAAACTTTAGCTCGTTTTAATAAAATGGGTTATACGGTATGTAGACTTACGGGAGACTTTAAGCCTCTGTTTCATATTAATCATGAGAGTGCTGAAAGAGAAACTAACCCATATTATAAACAGAATAACAATTTATGTAACTTTGTAGAAAAGATAGATAGTAAACTTCTCTACCTATACAGCAACACTTGGAAAATGTAATGAAGGTTAATATTAGAGATAGAAATTTTGGTCACGATATATCATCTTGCGCTAATACCCCAAGCAAATACATTGAGTGGGTTAGAGACAACGTACCTGTTAGTGATGTATGTTTTATTACTGACATGTGTCTTGAAGACGTAAAGAAGGCTTCAGGTGTAAAAAGAAAGGTAGCTTGGATATTAGAACCAAGAAGCATTCATCCTCATTCATATGCATGGATTGAAAAAAATAACAAACTGTTTGACTTTGTATTAACCTTTGATCAAAATCTTATAGATAGAGGTGAAAATTATCTTTATTACCCTCATGGTAGATGTTGGATTAAAAATTATGTAGATAAACCTAAAACAAAAATGTGCAGTATCTTTGCTTCAGAAAAAGCAATGACTGAAGGTCATCGTTTACGTCACCAAGTAATAGATTATAATGGTGAGCAAATGGATTGTTTTGGTGAATATGTTCTTAACAGGCTTGAAAATAAAGAAGACGGTCTTAATGATTACAGGTATTCAGTTACAATTGAAAATGCTATCTTACCTGGTTATTGGACTGAAAAATTATTAGATTGTTTTGCAACAAAAACTATTCCTATCTATTATGGTGATAAAGATTCAGTAAATAAATTTTTCAACAAAAATGGTATCATTTATTTTAACTCATTAAATGATATTGATCTTGTTTTAAGTAATATGTCAGAAGATGATTACAATATGCGTCTTTCTGCTGTTGAAGAAAATTATAGCAAGGTGGAACAGTTTAGGGTACCAGAAGATTGGATATTCGAAAATTATAAATTTTTATTTGAATGAAAACTATTTTATTAAAAGGAGGTTTAGGTAATCAGCTTTATCAAATAGCTGCAATTAATGCTTACTGTAAAGATAATGATGAGGAGTTCTTTATTGATTATAGTGCAAGATTTGGTTGTGGTCAAGGTAAACACCCGGTAATGTATAAAGATAACTTTTATAAGAATTTTAAAACCGGCAAAATAACTGATGACTTTAAACTTTTACAAGAACCACAATTTACATATAACGAAATAGAAAAAACAGATGAAAACATTGTTTACGAAGGTTATTATCAGTCTCCCAAATACTTTGCAAAGTATAGAGATGAGCTTAATGATTGGTTTTGTTTTGATGAAGAAAAATATTCTCCTATAGAAAACAAAATTAATCAGTTAAGAGAAAAAACGGGTAAAAAGGTTGTAGGTGTGCATGTTAGAAGAGGTGATTATACTCATAACCCTGACATCCACCCTTCCATTCCTAAAAGCTTTTACGATAAAGCTAAAAACATGTTTAAAGATCACGTTTTCATATATGCAACTGATGACTTTGCAACCGTATCAAAAGAGTTTAAATTTGATGATAATAACATTTACGTGAATGGTGAGAGTGAGTTAGAAGATTTTTATACATTAAGTTGTTGCGATTCTATTATTATGGGTAATAGTACTTTTGCTGCATGGTCAAGTTATCTTGGTAAAAAGAAAGAAAAAGTAATAGCCCCGGTACCTTGGTTTGGACCAAAAGGTCCAGAGTATAAAGATTTACTTGATGATAATTGGACTATTATAAAGGCATGATTCCTATCAAATCTACATTCTGTATTTTTTATCAAAAAGATCATGACGATAGAGAACGTAATTTAAATATTCTACTTCATTATCTTTTAAAAAATTATACTGATTTAGAAATCTTAGTACTTCAGCAATATATAGATAAAGAGCAAAGAGATAATCTTAAACCTTTACCTATCTTCCGTAATGAAAATATATTTCATCATAGATTATTAGAAGATACAGAGTATTGGAATAAAATGACAGCATATAACTTTGGGTTAAAATATGCTTCATATGATACTATTTTCTTTAATGATGTTGATACTATTTTTAACCCACAAGATATAGTTAAAGCTTATGATCTTATTAATAACGAAAATAAGATTCTTATTCCTTCCGGTCCTAATTTTATTGATGTAAAAGTACCGTTAATAGAAAAGTTTAAAGAAACTTTAGACTATAATACATATTTGAATGAGTATCAAAATTTCCATGTTTATGAAAATAATCTTTTCAGACGTAATAATATGGGTGGTCCTGGTGGTGGGTTAGCTGGTAATAAAAATACTTTTATTTCAATGAATGGATTTAATCCTAAATTTAAAGGCTGGGGTTTTGAGGATGATGAAACTCGTGAAAGATTTGCTAAGTTTGGTAACCCGGTAAAATTTATAGATGACGGTGATCCTATCTTTCATATGGTACATGAAGGAGCAAAAAGAGGTACTGCAATGTGTAAGTACATGGAAACAAATAGACAAGTGTTAGAAGAAATGAGAGCTATGTCTTATGAACAAGTAAAGGAATATAGTTTTTCATGGAAACTGTAATTATATTTCAACCAGCTGGTATAGGTGATATTTTTTATTGCTTAAAAATAGCTTACTATATATCTTTCTTTGATAAAAATGTTAAAACAATTGAATGGCCGGTGATAGACGAGTTCTCTTATATAAAAGATTATATAAAAATTCCAAAACTTAAATTTACTTCATTTAATGATTTTGTTGATCAAGATGATAAAAAACAAATTTTAAATTTAAGAGATGCCGATGTAGGCAAACCTCAATATGATAATAATACTATGCAAGCTAAATATGATTTAGCTAACATTGATTCTAGTGATGCATTAGATTATTTTGATTTTTTCAGAAATTATGAAAGAGAAGAAAAATTATATAATGAGTTAAATCCTAATAATGAAGAATATATTTTAAGAAGTTGTAATGTGGGTTCTCCTCCTCAATATTCAGCAAGACAAATTAATGTTGAAACTAATAAAAAAATTATCGATGTAAAAGTATTACCTAACTACAACTTATTTGATTGGTGTAAAGTATTAGAAAATGCATCTGAAATTTATATGGTCGATACATCTTTTATGTATTTGATGGAAAAACTTGACCTTAAAGCATCTAAATTTAAATTATATAGTAGGTTTAATCCTGCTAATTTTAATGTAATAAAACATATTCCTAAAAATGTAAAATGGGAATTAACTGAATGGTAAAATGGGTAATTTAACAATTTTTAATTTAAATGAACTAATACAACTTAATAAAGCATCTGTGTTTATTGAAACCGGTACTTTATATGGAGATGGAATTGTTCAAGCATTAAGATATGACTTTGATAGAATCATATCTATAGAAATAGAACCAACGGTAGCAGAAAAAGCTAGACATAGATTCAGAAATGAATCGAGAGTAGAAATAATTACAGGTCATTCAACCTCTGTATTAGAAGAAATTTTACCTACTATTGATAGTAATATTTTATTTTGGTTAGATGCTCATTTTCCTGGTGCAGATGCTAAATTAAAATCATATGATGAAATTAAAAAATTAGATTTTAATTTAAATTTACCTTTAGAAGATGAAATAAATCTAATATCAAAAAGGTTAGGTAAGTATAAAGATGTTTTGATTTGTGATGATTTATGGGTTTACGAATCAATAAAGGCCGGGGAGGACAAAAAGAGACCTTCTTTTGATGAGCATTGTAAAGCTCACGGACATAACATAACTTTAAATGATATTAACCCTGATGGAAGAGATCTTTCAATGTTATATGAAACTTTTGGTAAGACACATGACTTTAAAAAGGTTTATAGAGATCAAGGATATGTAATAGTGTACCCATTATGATAGTACATAACAATTTAAATAAAAATTATTGGGAAGACCCTTTAAGATATTGGGATTTTGAACAATATAAGGATTTGGTTTCTGATGATATTCACGTTTACATTGGGTGTGATTGGGACGCAATGAAAAATTCAAATGTTACTGGTAAAAAAATTTGCTGTCATTTTGAAGAGGTATATGATGATTTAGATGGTACGGAAACTCTTATTGCACCTTATTGTAATGAGATGCTTACTATTAGTAAAACTGCTGCTGAAAAGAAGCCTAATAGAAAATATGTTTACTTTCCTTTGAACGAAAAATATTTACCAGAAAAGATTTTAGCTCCATCAGAAAAAATTTATGATGCCTGTTATACTGGTAATCACAATAATACACCACCGGTACCGGAAATCTTTAACACTTTAGGAGGTATGAGTTACGGTAAGTATGTGCTAGCTTCTTTTTCTAGAGGTACACATACAAATGTTACATATAAACAAAAATTGCAGTTGATAAGCGAGTCCAAGGTAACTGTAACTCATAACTCCACCCGAGCTTATGCTCAGTTAAAGAGCAGATCATTTGAAGCAGCGTTTAATAAGAGTTTAATATTATGTTGCGAAAAATTTAGTAATTATATGGACCCTTGGTTTGTAAAGGATGAACATTTTGTTACTTTTGAGGAAGGTAAATTAAAAGAACGTTTAGACGAAATTTTAAACAACTATGAGTCTTATCATGATATGGTGGAAAAGACTTATGATTTAGCGATTAATAATTACACAGTTAAAAACTTTATTCTAGATTTTATATGTTAAGCATTGTAACAACAACTATTAACGAGCCTACTGAAGCAACTAAAAGGTATGCTAAATTAGCTCTCAATAATGATTGGACTTTTTATGTAGTAGGAGATACTAAAACACCTCATAAGCTTTACGAAGATATGGCTGGTGTTACTTACCTTCACCCAGACTATCAGGAAAAGAAATATAAAGAACTTAGTGATAGTATAGGATGGAGATCTATTCAAAGAAGAAACATTGGGTTTGTTGAAGCATATAAAGAAAGCAATAATAAAGTTATTGCTACAATTGATGACGATAATATACCTTATGATGATTGGGGGTCTGATATTAAAGTTAATACAAAAGTGAATATTAACCATTATAGAGGTAACACTTATGTTTTTGATCCTATTTCACCTACGTCTTATCATGATAAAATTTGGCATAGAGGTTTTCCTTTAGATTATGTACCTGAAAGAAAGAAAGCTATTTTACTTCAAGATAAGGAAGTAGAGGTTAAAGTGCAAGCTGATTTTTGGAATGGAGATCCTGATATTGACGCAATGGCAAGACTAACAGTAAAGCCTTATTGTGATTTTAATTCTGAAAAAGGATTGTTCCCCTTTACTAGCGAAAATATTCACCCTTTTAATTCTCAAAATACATTTTTATCCAGAGATGTTATACCTCATTATGCTGTTTGGCCTCATGTAGGTAGAATGGATGATATTTGGGGTGGTTATTATCTTCAAACCAAAATAAAACCTAATCAAGTTATATTTGATAAAGCATCGGTTTATCAAAATAGAAACGAGCAAGATTTAATTACTAATTTAGAAAAAGAAATTATAGGTTATAGAAATACTTTATCGTGGGTGTTAAATTGCTGTACTCTAAATAGTGATTTAATACCAGATGAAACTAAAAAATTCTTAGACATTTATTTTAATGAATTTAGTAAATGATATTCCAATAGGTATAGATGCTCCTTTAAGGATAAATGCTATAATTGAAGTTGAAAAAGATACCAATGCCAAGTATGAGTACGATGAACAATTAGGTATCTTTAAACTTAGCAGATGTCTTTACAGTAGTATGAGATACACCTGTTCGTATGGATTTGTACCTCAAACTTTAGCTTTAGATAATGACCCTCTAGATGTTTGTGTTTATAATAACGTACCTATCAAAACTGGTACTTTAGTAGAAGTTTATCCAATAGCTGTTTTAGATATGGATGATAATGGTGATAAAGATTTTAAGATTATTACGGTACCTGTTTCTCACGTAAAGGATTATCGTTCTCTAAAAGATCTAGACCCACATTGGGTTTCAACTACATTTAATTTCTTTTCTCATTATAAAGACCTTGAAGATAAAGATGTAAAAATTAATGGATGGTTGGGTAAATCTGAAGCAAAAAAAATTATAAATACCGCTCATAAACGTTGGTCTTCTTTGCAGAGGTGATATAATGACTATATGTTTAATGTAGAAAAATATGACGGTAATCTTCTTCATAGCAGATTTGCATATAAGTTTTTCAAAGATAAAGTATTACCAATTGGTAATCTAGTATCATTTAGAGCTCCTATGGAAGTGCTTGCTGATGGAATGATCGATCAGGAAGATGTAGATAAGCAAGAATTCATCTGGAGTGATGACTCAATTAACTTTCTATGGGAAATTCCTATCCTAGATAATCCTTTTGGTGCAGTAGCATATCAGAGATTACTTAATACTTGTATTGCTAATATTCTAGCTAAGCCTGAATACCTGAATTGTCCTATCTATATGGATGGAGATGATATTATGGTGCAGAAAGAATTTACTCAAGGTGGTGTTACGCAGCAAGAAGGTAAAGTAAGTGTTAGTATTACGTATGTTAAAGATGGTGTTGCTCTTGGTCATACTGGTATCAATGTAGTAGCTGGTAAGAAAGCTCCTGCATTTGCATTTAGTACTAATTTTACTGATGAGCAAGTGAATAATTTCTGTAGTGAAGTAAACAAAGCATTCTATGAGTTGAATGACGATATGTTCGTTGCTACGTCTAAAGTTATCATTAAGTAATTGTAATGCTCAATATCTTTGAAATTCTAAATGATATAATTGTTACTAAGAAGGGTAACCTTTTGGATAACGTTGAGGATGAAGATCAGTTTCTTCCTTATATTGTTTGTAGGTGGTTGAGTATGTACTCTCCTGAGTATGCTCAGATTATTAATGAGACTACTAACAAGCATTATAACGTATTTGATACGAAGAGAGAGTGGTATGATTATCTGATTAAAATATTACCAAAAGGTTCACCTGGACGTATTCATTATATCAAAAAAGAGAAAAGAAAAGATATTAATAACTTTGATGAGATAGTAAAGTTTCTTGCTAAACGTTTTGAAATATCTAGACGTGAAGTAGAACAATATCTTGATTCAGGTAAAATAGATGTAACTAAAATTAAATCAGCATTGAAATAACATGTAAGGTTAATAAGTCTTTACATGTCTCAGGCAGAAAAAAGTATTGACTTATTAGCTCCTAAAAAGAGTCTAATCGACTTATCAGACCCCACTCAAGGATTCGATTCTACCTTGATGGGGTATTCCCTTTCCACTTTGATGGAAGATGTTATCCTTGTTCGTTATGTTGACTCTAATGAAGATGGTACAGCTATCGTGCGTAACGGTATTCTTGTTCCAATTAATGCTGATACTAAAGCATGGCGTATTGGAGAAGTATTACTTAAGGGTACTAAATGTGAATATGTCAATGTTGGTGATCACGTTATGTTTCCAAACAATCTTGGCATTCCTATTAATAATCTCGACGTTGACGGTATCGGTAAGGTAAAGAAAGGATTGTTCTTAAACGAGGCTAGAATTTTCGGCATCGTAAAGCCTAATGAAGGTTAGTAGAGGACAACTTATAAACATTCTTAAAAACAATGTCTGTGAAGTAAAATTTGCAAGACGTGTTATTAAGACTGGTGCACCACCTACTCGTCGTATGTTGTGTACAAATAGTTTTACTCTTTTGAATAGCGAGAACGGTAGGTTAACTCTAAACTATAGACCTACCACTCGTTTACCTGATTATGACCCAACGATAAAAAATTTAATTATTGTATGGGATATATTCATGCAAAATTATAGACAAATTAATTGTACTAATGGTGTAGAATTAATTAGAACGATTCCTGCTAATGAGGAATTTTGGAAATATTTTACTGAAAACCTACAAACTTTAACACCACAAGAAAAACTAAATTTTCAAAATACATGATTGTTAAAGTTATAGATGAAATAGAAAATAATTTTAAAGATTTTTTTCTTAATAATGTTAATTTTGTAATTAATGAAAAAATTATTAAGAAAGGCAAACTTATTAATCTATCAGTAAAGGATTTTTTTATTATATTTCAATTAGAAATACCTAAAGGAGGTATTAAAACTTTTGAGATACCCTACCCCTTTGGAATTGAAAATAAAAAGTCGTTTGTTAATTTTGATTATAGGCTTTGTACGTTAACTCAAAACGATACTTATAAATTTGTTAAAGCAAGAAATTTTAAACCAAAAAAGAACTCAAAATTTTATGATGTTCAAATGATAATGAAAATAGTATGAGAATATTTTTCAGCGTATTTACTGGAGTGATTTATGAACTTGAAGAAGAGTTTACTAACAACTTAGATTGTGGTCAACTTGAGATAACTAATCACCCAAAAAGTAATTGTAAGAAATGTTATGGTAAAGGCCATACACATAAAAATATAAAAACAGACCACTACACGTTGTGCAATTGTACAATGAAAGAAGCTACCCCATCTATGTTAAAGATTATGTCAGAACATCAAGTAGAAGATGTTACTCTTCATACTAAAAAATCTGACTTTGATTCTATAGTCGATGACATATACTCATGATATATGTTTAGTAAATATTTGAGTAAATTTCCATATGGTTACAATCCATCAGAGGCTCAAGTCAAACTTATCAAAGAAATCGAAAAAGCTTTCAATGATGGCTATAGGTTTGTTATTGCTTCTGCCCCTACCGGTACTGGTAAGAGTTTTGTACCTAGAACTTTAGGTAATGTCAGTGCTAGACCGACTAAAGAATTCCGTTCGTTAGTTGAATCATACGATGCTTATGCTCAAGACTTTGCAGGTAATTTTGTTAACGAGGCAGAGTGTTTAGCTGAACCATCATTTGGTACATTTGCATTAACTATTACTAAACAGCTTCAAGATCAGTATAAGAAACTATTTGATGATATTGATACTCTAAAAGGTAAACAAAACTATCTTTGTGATATAGATGATTCATTTGATGTAGATACTGCCCCTTGTACATATACTAAGAATCTTAAAAACCAATGCTGGGCTAAAGGTTGCTGTAATTATTATACAAATCGTAATCATGCACTTACTAGTCAGTTTTCAGTTCTTAACTATAAGATGTTTTTGAGTTTACCTGGACATGTTAAACGTAAAAACTTTCTAGTGTGTGATGAGGCATCTGAATTAGAAGAAGAACTAGTGAGACGATTTAGTGCACATATTGATTATACACGTCTTAATCTCAATAATGTTGAGCATTCAGTTCTTAAGTCAGATAAGTATGATGTACAATATAGATGGCTTACTAATCTTATTTTCAATATTACGGAGACGATTGAATCCCTTACGGGTAAGAATAACAATAAGATTATAACAATATCGCAACCAGAAGCAGCTAGACTTAAGTATCTACGTAATCTGCATGGTAATCTATCAACTGTAGAACAAACTTGGCATAAATGCGAGTATATTGTCGATTTTGCTAAGAATGGTGTTAGTTTCACTCCATTGAAAGTTAATAATCTAGCCAGTAGTTTGTTTGATTACGGTGATAATATATTGCTAATGTCAGCTACTATAACTGATCATGCTTCATATGCTAAAACATTGGGTATTAAACGTTACAAATATATAGAGACCCCATCAGCATTTGACCCTGCTAAATCTCCTATCTATCTAATGACTAAACCTGAGTTAAATTATAGTAACTTGGAGCAAAACTTACCTAAGATAGCAAGATACTGTCAAGCATTATGTGATAATCACCCAGATGAGAAAGGTATTATACATACCCATTCATTAGATATTTGTAAATACCTACAAAAGAAACTTAAAGGTGATAGGTTTCTATTTAGAGAAGAAGCAGCTAATAATGAAAAGATATTAGAAGAACATTTTTCTACCGATAAACCTACCGTATTAGTATCACCATCATTAACGTTTGGTACAGATTTGAACGGTGATAAAGGTAGATTTCAAATTATTGTCAAAACCCCATTCCCGCCTCTTGGTAATAAACGTATTAAGAAAATGGCTGATTTAGATCCTGATTGGTATCAACAAAAGACATTAAGTGCATTCATTCAGACTACCGGTAGATGCACTAGATCTAAAGCAGATTACTCGGTTACATATGTAATTGATGGTAAAGCACGCAAATTATTGCTAAAGAATAAGGATAAACTACCAGAACATTTTATTGAGCGGTTGAAATGAATAAATATTTTGAATGCGTTGGAAGTCGACATACTTTGAAATACAAGACCTTATTATTCAATTTGCTAATGCTTTTGATAGTATAGTTATTGGTAGATATAATAAGAATAGAGAGCAAAAAGATAGGATTTTTGTAAGATATCTATACGCTCCTAAACAGCGCGTTCTTTATGATATAGTCAATAAAGCAAAAACAATTACTTTACCGGTAGTTGCTATCAATGTAGCAGGTATTTCTAGAGATAATGATAGGGTTTTTAACAAGTTACCTGATGTTAACGGTTTCTATTATAGTAATGACCAGTATTCAAACAAATATAATGCTCCTACCCCAGTAAACATTACAGTTAATTTTTCTGTTATAACAAGATATCAATTAGATATGGATCAAATCTTATCTAATTTCATACCTTATAATAACCCTTATATTATTATAAGCTGGCCAGTTCCATCGGGCTTAGGTGCATTATCTGAAATGCAAGAAATAAGAAGTGAAGTACTTTGGGATGGAAATATTAACATGTCTTACCCAACCGAGTTGCAAGCTTCAGATAAAGCACGAGTTACCGCTGATACAACATTCACTATTAAAGGTTGGATATTTCCTGCAGCTCAAAATAACGTTAGTAACATTTATAGAGTTGATGCTAATTTCTATGCTGTTAGTGGTACTGAAAATACGGGCACAGTGCTTACTTTAGATAATTACCCAACATTGAGAACTCAGTTGTCAGGATTATCAGCAATAACCGAAACAGTTACAGTTTCTGCTTCAGAGCAAGAAATTGAATCATTTATATTTTCACAATAATGAAGAGATTTGGACAAAAACTTTTAATTAATAATAATCAAATTAACAAACTGATTTACAGTGAGTATGAAAAATCGTTTGTTTTTAAAATACCTTTTACTAGAGGCGGTGCAGGTAACAGCTTAGGGAAAGCTTCGACTTATCAGGTTTATTTGAGCAGCTCTAACCCATCTTCATTTATCCCCAACTCTCTCTCAACGGTTAATTTAAGTAGTGTAACTTATTACTCTGATATTCCATCATTATCTTCTACTTACCCTGCATTTAGTGCTTATAATGCTTTAGATTTAGGTTGTGATGTATTTTTTGATTATACATCAAATACCGTACAAGTGGGTCTTGGAGCTTTATCTGGTATTGCAACAGGTGAGTTTAAGTTTCTTATTACCAGTCCTGGTGGCTATAATGTATTTCCGTCAATTAATAGTGATTACCCTTTTTATATTCAATCTCTTAATACAACAAAGACACCAGAAAGGTCATCACCAGCACCTACCGGTACTGCAACCAATACACCCACCCCGACTAGAACACCAACTAATACAAATACAGCTACAAGAACAAGTACAAGTACAGTTACATCTACTGCTACTACAGGTTCATCACCTACACCCACTGTAACGGTTACATCAACTACAACTAATACCACAACATTAACACCAACACCTTCTCAAACTTTAACAAGAACACAAACAGGCACTCAAACTCAAACCCCAACTAATACTTCTACTCAAACTCAAACCACCACTAATACAGCTACCCAAACTCCTTCACCATCTTATACACCTACACAAACTTCATCACAAACACAGACACCTGAAGTTACTCATACTAAAACACCTTCTAGAACTAGCTCTATTACACCTACTACCAATGCATCAGAAACCGCTACTCGTACCCCTACTAATACTGCCACACCAACCGGTACACCAGATGTAACATCTACTAATACACCAACAACAAGTAAGACACCAACTAACACACATACATCAACAAGAACAAGTAGCAACAGCCCCACACCTACAAATACTATTACCCGTACTAGTACAGGTTCATTAACTGAAGGGTTAATAATGTATTTGGATGCCGACAATAGTTCGTCCACCGGTACAGCTAATCAATGGACAGATTTAACTTCAAATACTAATAACGGTTCTCTAAGCGGTGATGTTTTTTATAATTCAGGTTCAACACCCTCTTCTATTAAAAACTTTACTTTTGATCAGGGAAGTAGTATTGATATTAGCAGCAGCAATATAACATCTTTAAGTACAAATGATTTTAGTTATATTATATGGGCTAAAATTTACAGTTTAAATAACGGTTCATCTGTACTTTTATCTAACTTCAATAACACTGCAGGAGATTTTACTTTTGGTTTTTATAATAACTACTTTTCTTATTACAATCCTTCTTTAGGTTGGACACAAGATACAAGCTTTACTTTACAAACCGGCTACTGGTATCAATTTGCTTTAGTTAGGTCTTCAGGAACTTCTAGACTTTATATAAACGGTGTAACTAATTTATCTACTACAGATACGTATGATTATAGTAGTAGTGTTAGCCCTAAATTGGGTAGCGTTGTTAATAGTACGGGTAATTTTGACGGACAAATGGCTATCGTTAAAGTCTATGAAAAGGCTTTAAGTACTGCTCAAGTATTGCAAAGTTTTAATAACATAAAACATAGATTTTATTTACCTGAAGTAACTCAAACCCCTACCCAGACTAGAACACCTACTAATACAGCAACTATTACAGTATCTATTTCACAAACCCCTACGCAGACTCAAACACCTACCTTCGGGTCATCACCTACAGGTACACCTACTCAAACAAAATCTATAACTTTATCAAAAACTTCTACAAGCACTCCTACGACAACACCTACCAACACTCAAACTAATACCAGAAACTGGACCCATACCAGAACAGCAACCCAAACACCAACTAATACAAGAACAACAACTCAAACCAGATCAAGGACCCCGACTAGAACACCAACACAAACACGCACTAGTACTAGAACATCTACCCAATCGGTTACACCAGGTAATACTCCTACCGAAACTAGAACTCAAACAAGAACACCAACGTTTACACCTTCACAGACTGCGACAATTTCTTATACACCAACTAGGATGGCTACAACAGCTACACCTACTTGTACTCGTACTAGAAATGCTACCACTGCAACCCCAACTAGAACTGCATCTAACACCTATACAGCAACCCCAACTAAAACAAGAACTTCTACTCAAGCTTCTTATTCTTGCTGTCATTTAACTATGCAAGTAGATGCTTCTAACATTTACAGTTACCCTGGTTCCGGTAATATATTTTGTGATGTAAGAAGAAATAATGATTTATACATTTGTGGTTCCCCTCAATATGTGACATACTTTGGACCGTCAAATCATTTTTGTTTAAATGGATCTACAGATTGTATGGTTTGTGGTTATCAATTAGCTAAAAATACTGCAATTCCTAGAACCGAAGCTGGTCCTATACAAAATAGATACCCTTATACTTTTATATTTTGGATTAGAGTTAGATCAAACATAAGTTCTTCAGCATCTTCATATACAGTGCCTATAGTAACCGATTATAATAATCAAGCTAATGTTTGTTATTTCATGATGGGTGTTAGAGGCTCAGGAGACACTGTTAATGCAGGTAAATTAGACTTTTGGGAAAAAGACAATGACGGTAATGAAATTTTTGCTAGAACGAGTTTAACTTATAATGATAATAGCTGGCATCAAGTTGCATTTGTAGCTGATTCTACAAAACTAAGAATTTATGTTGATGGTGCTATAAGAGCAATATCAGAAGCTAATAGACCTTCTGGTATTATTACTAATAGCACACCAATGAAATGGTTTTCAGGTAATAACTCTAATTTAGATGCTGATATAGCTATTATTAAAACATATTCCGGTATAGCTTTAAGCCAAGATAGTATAGTTTCAACTTATAACGTTTTACGTCCTAGATTTAGTTTAGGTCCTATTACCCCAACTCCTACTAATACAAGAACTACAACACAATCTAGAACAAGAACAAATACACCAACTATTACCCCTACAAATACTTCAACTTCTACCAACACACCAACAGCATCTGTTAGTCCTACAGTAACACCTACAGTTACCAGGACTCCAAGTTCGACTGATACACCAGGTGTTACTGCTACTAGAACACCCACTAATACTAGAAGTAGAACCCAAACACCTACCCAAACTAGAACAAATAGTCAATCACCTACACCTACAAATACAAATACACAGACACCAACACAAACTTCATCTAATACACCAGGGTTAACACCTACCCCTACTAATACAAGGACCGCATCTCAGACACCAACTACCACACCTACCCCTACACAATCACCAACAAGCACCTCAACTAAAACATCAACTAGAACTCCTTCACCTACTAATACCAGAAGTAGAACTCAAACACCAACGACAACCCAAACACCAACCACCACACCAACTAATACAGTAACAAATACCCAAACACCTTTACGTACATTTAATAATAGTTTAACCGGTACCGGTTCAGCTCCACATCCAAGTGCTAATGGGGTTACTTTCCAATCTTCTGCTGGTGATGTTTTTGAATTTGATACAGATTTAACTGGTGGGCCTGCGTTTGATACAATGTATGTTTACTTAGATAGTAGTATAAAATCTGTTGTTAGTTACTCTTATAACGGTTATACGGGAGATACTTTTAGAATACAATTTGCTCCTTCTTCTACTTGGTATTACGGTACGTTTAGAAATGGTAATATATACTTTACATCTCCTGCTGTAACACCTACCAGAACTAAAACTCAAACTAGAACAGGTACACAAACCCCTACCCCCACTAGTACCAGTACAGGTACACCAGCAGCTACTCAAACTAAAACACCTTCACGAACAAACACTCAAACTAGATCTCAGACCCCCACCCAAACTAGAACCAATACTAAAACCCAAACACCGACCCAAACTAGAACAGGTACGCAAACCCCTACCCCCACTACAGTTGGAGCTAATTGGGCGCCCGATGATTTAAGTAATTTAGTATCTTGGATTGATGCAAGTGATACATCAAGTTGGTCTAGCTCGGGAGGTATTTTAACGTCTGTAACGGATAAAGCCGGTACTTACACAATGACGGTAGGAGGTACACCAACTACTACTAACAACCAGAATAGTCTTAATGTATTTACATTTAATGGTAGTAATGAGTACCTACAAAGTACTGGTTATAGTAGCCAGGTTTCGTCTGGTAACCATTGGGCTATAGGGGTATTTAGATACGATACAACTAATAATTCACAAGATTCTTTCTGGTCCTACGAAACAAATCAATCACCAAAACGAGATTATGCAATAAGTTCTGCTAGCAGTTCTAATACTTGGCCAGGTGAATTAGACTTAGATGGATTAAGTTCTGGTAGAATTTCTAATACTATAGGTAACTTGCAATCATGGAATTTACAAAGCGTTACTAGATATAATTATACTATAATTGCATCTAATTTTAATAAAACAGGTAATCAAATTTCAGTTAGAGTTAATGGTTCTAATGCATTTACCCCGGTTAATGATTATACAAATAGCATTTCAACTAATCAACAGCTTAGGTTATTCCGTAATAGAGCATCACAGGAACTAGATGGTAGATTAGCTGAATTTTTTGCTGCTGGTCAATTACCTGGTACATCGGGTACTGATATTTCTACTATTGAAAAAGCAGAGGGGTATCTTGCTTGGAAGTGGGGTTTAGTTTCTAGTTTACCTTCTAATCACCCCTATAAAAATTCTAGACCAACCGTACCTGTTACACCTACCCCTACTCAAACCAGGACTGCTACTCAGTCAGGTACTCTAACTCCTACACCAACGGTAACACCTACAAGAACTGCAACTCAAACCCCTACTAAAACTAAGACACCTACATCACATGCTAATCAGATTTATGTAAGATACTACGATGAGTAATATTGATAATTTAACTATAAAAGCAAATCAACTTTTTGATTCTAACGTCAACTGGAATGGTGTTGTTGTTTCAAAAAAAGAAGTTCAAGGTGTTGAAACCCAACAGCCTTGTTTAACTTTATTTGTTGAAAAGAAGTTACCTTTAAGTGATATACCTCAAGAGGATTTATTTCCATCTTCAGTTGAAGTAGATGGTGTAACTTATGCAACGGATGTTGTGGAAGTACCTTCTTTATCAGCAACCGGGTGTTATACTTTACCAGATCCATCTACTCCTCAAAGTACTTGGTTAATGCCTGTTAGTGGTAGTAGAGTAGAACATAGACCATTAGTAGGTGGTATATCAGTTGGTACTGTACCTCCGGATGGCTGGGGAGGAAGTTCAGTTGATACCGGTACATTGGGTGGGTTAGCTGTTGATTTAGAAGATTACACTATTGTAGGAGTTAGTAACAATCACGTTTTAAGTAAAAATACTTTAGCTGGTGATTTAGGAGGAGCTTTTACTAACGATAGTGGTTTAACTTTTTGGACATATCTTTCAGTTAACGATACGACTTCTTCACCTGGTGATGACAGATACCCGGTATATCAAAGATCTACGTATGATAAATTTACAGTTACACAATCGTTAATGCAACCTTTAACTGTGGGTACTGTTAAAAAAGCTTACCCTTTTAAATCTTCTGGTAATAGAGTTGATGTTTGTTCATTTGCATTATCTGGTACACATACTCTTAATTTATCGGGTTCATCTACTAACTGGCAGCAATATCAATTAGATATAAGTCAGCCTATGGATTGGGCTACTGATTCAGAAATAAATTCATTATTAACCACCGAGTTAGGTGCTCCTGTATTTAGATCTGGTAGAACTGAGGGTCCTGTAGGTTGGCCTGGTAGTGATCCTTATGGTTTTACTTGTAGGTTAAGTGCTTATAGTATTGGTGGAGCTAATGTTAGCTATGGTGGTAATGTAGGGACGTTAGGATTTGAAGATCAAATATTTTTTAGAGGTAATTCATCTAGTTTATCTCCATCTTCAGGAGGTGATTCAGGTTCTTTTGTATGTGCATTGTTTAATTCTACTAATCCCGCATTATCTGCATGGAAAGTTATAGGTCTTAATTTTGCAGGTAATGGAACTATAGGGGTTGCTAATAAAATAACAAATGTAGCTAATATGTTTAATTTATCAGCTTATAAAGGAGATGAAATAGATATAGGTTATAAAGGTTATGATATGCAAGTAATTAGTAGTAGACAATCAGCATTAACTGCTATGATAGGTGGTAAAATGTATTGGCAAGCAGGTTCTACTGGTTTTCCTGCAACTACTTCATTTGACCCTTAACATATAAGCATAAATATTATCGTGGCAGGTATACCTACATTTAGAGATTTAATAAGACAAGCTAACGGTGGTCCTCAGAGAGCTTCTAATTGGGCTCAGGCCAATGTGCATGGTATACCAGCTGTAACTTGCAGCCCAACAGTTTGTAATACACCTTCTCCTACGACAACCAGGACAAATTCACAAACTTATACCCCTACATATACGTTTTCAAGAACATCTACACAAACCGGTACAAGCACACCAACTCAGACAAGAACAAGAACTGGTACGCCATTAGTTACGCCTACCATAACATGTACTAATTCAACTACCAGAACAAGAACCGGTACACAATGTGCTACAAGTACTGCAACAAGATCTCAAACACCTACTATTACAAGAACAAGAACAGAGACACCAAGTGCAACACCTTTACCAACTGCTACTATTACTCAATCAGCTACAACTACTAGAACAAGATCTCAAACACCAACACAAACCAGAACAAGAACACAAACACCTACACCAACATTAACAAAATCAATTTCACCAACTGTTAGCTATTATGCTACACCAACACCGACAGGCACAAGAACAAAAACCCCTACTAATACAGTAACTAGAACTAATTCATGTACTCGACCTACATCTTGTATTACCCCTTCAGTTACTAAATCACAAACAAGAACAAGTACAATTACAAGAACAAGAACCAAGAGTATAACATTATCTAGGTCAAGTTCACAATCATGCTAATATAATGGGTACAGGAAATAAAAATACATTTGGACGTTCGTTAATGAAGTATGTACAAAGCAGACTTCCTTATCAGTCTTATCAAACTATCGAAACGTTAAATGACGTAAACCCTAAGTATAAGCTATTTCAAGGCGAAGGTAGTCGTCGTGAAGACGCATTACAGCGTCAATCTATTTCATCATCTACACCTATTAATAATTCAGCTGTTGGTGATATCGCAATGGACAAGGGCTTTCAGGAGTTCATGTATGCGAATATTCAGCAAGATAAAGCAGCAAGAATTCGTGATTATAGAGTAATGGCAGCATTTGCTGAAGTTGGAGATGCATTAGATGAAATTTGTGATGAGATTATAAACAAAGATGCTAACGGTGAGATTGTAAAATTAAAATTTTTACATAGAGAGTTTAAACCTAATGAACAAAAGCAATTAGAAGATGAATTTCAGAAGTTCATTAGTTACTTTGATTTAGAGCATAAAGGTTGGGAATATTTTAGACAATTACTTGTAGAGGGTGAAGTTTATTGGGAACATATTATTCATAAAGATCACCCAAAAGAAGGTATTTTAGGTACAGTACAAATTCCCACCGAACTCATCGATCCAATTTTTGGTAATATTCAAAATAGTATTGTTCAAGGTTATCTTTTAAGAAAACCTGTCTTTAATGAAGAGAATCCTACTAAGATTGAGGACATGCAACTCATTCCAATGGACAAAAATCAGGTTACATATGTTAACTCTGGTATCTGGAATGATAATAAGACAATTAGATTACCTTACTTAGAGAATGCTAGAAGAGCTTATAGACAGTTATCTCTCATTGAAGATGCAATTGTTATATATAGATTAGTAAGAGCACCTGAGAAGTTAGTATTCAATGTAGATGTAGGTAATATGTCACCTCCTAAAGCAGAAGGTTATCTAAGAAACCTTCAGCAAAAATATTGGAGTAGACATACATATGATACTGATAGTAGTGGTCAGGTAATGAAATTTTCACCTCAGTCAATGCTAGACTCTTTTTGGTTTGCAAAGAGAGCAGGTAGTGAAGGTACAAGTGTTACAACTTTAGCTGGTGGTCAGAATTTAGGTGAGTTGGAAGACTTAATGTACTTCATGAAGAAGTTATATAAGTCACTTAAAGTACCTGTAACTAGATTAAACCCTGAGCAATCATTTCAGGATGGTACAGATATATTAAGAGAAGAACTTAAGTTTGCTCGTTTTATTATTCGTATGCAAATGCAGTTTGCTGCAGGATTAAAGAATGGCTTTATAACTCATCTTAAACTTAAGAAGATATGGGAGAAATATAATCTAAAAGAACTAAATTTAGATTTAGAGTTTAATGTACCTTCTAACTTCTTTGAAATGCGAGAGCAGCAAAAGCTTGAGCTTAAAGTTAATAACTGGTCAAGTTTAACTAATAGTGAGTTTGTTTCTAATACTTGGGCTCAGAAGAAGTACTTAGGTTGGTCTGATATTGAAGTTAAAGCTAATAGAGAATTTTTACGCAAGGACAAAGAACTCACTTGGGAATTAGCTCAGATTGAAGCTAGTGGTCCTAATTGGAGAGAGGCTATTGCCTCTGGTGGAGCCGAAGGGGGAGAAGGAATGGAAGCTGGTGGAGGTGCAATACCCGCAGGTGGCGGTTCAGGCCTACCCCCTGATTTTGGTCCTCCACCAGAAGGAGGCGGGCCTGATGTAACTGGAGGCGAAGTTCCGCCTGAAGGAGGTGCCGCTCCTGCCGCAGAACCAGCCCCGGTTCAATAAATAGATATATATGAGCGATTGTAATTACTCCTCTTGTTGCGGTGGCGAATCATATAGTAGCCAAAAACCTAAAAAAGAATCAACTACTTACCCTAACAACTGCGGTGCTGCTTGTTGTTGTGGTACGACTTGTACGACTTGCACTACTTGTAGTGCTGCTACATCTTGCCCTAGTACTGCAGGAAGAGCAACATACAGTTGCTGCTGTTGCTGCTAAATAAATATTAGTATGTCAAGAGAAAGTATAAGCACATTAAAAGGTTACTTCGAAACTGGGGATGTTCCTACAGCTGAACAGTTTGGTAGCCTTATTGATTCTACATACAATTCAACATCAGGTATAGAAACATTAAGTACTGGTTATTCTAACCTTAGTGTTATTTCTTTAAGTGCTGACGAGTTTATTATTAATGATTTAAGAGGTTCTACTCAATCATTAGAAGTAAAAGCACCTGATGATAGTACCATTACATTAACTATTACTAATGGTATTATTACTAATATATCTTGATTTTTAAAATACAGCCATTTAAATATGCTCGTTATGTTTAAATGGCTATCTCGTTTTTTCAGAAGAAATAAAAGCAAAAGTAGGTATATTTCATGTTGTACTCCTTCACCTACTCCTTCTGCTGCTCCTGTTTATTGCATAGAACCTCAAAATGTTCTAAAATCTAGCTGTTCTACTGCTAATGTTTGCTGTGGTAGTAACACATGTAATGGTTATAAGGTGTCACCATATAGTAAAAACTTTACTAAGCCTGAAAAACACAATCATGCTTATCGTCCTATTCAAACCACCGTTTGCTGTACTAATTGCGTACAGCCTTTAGCTCAATGCGATCCAAGCCCGGTATGTACACCTCCATCACCGACAACGTGCTATAGTACACCTTTACCAACTTGTAGTCAATCTTGTCAAATTGATTTTTATGAAACAGTTAAGATGACTAGTCCAACTTGTTGCACACCAGTAGTAACACCGACTTATCAGCCATGTGCATCATGTGTACCTCAAACTGTTGAAGCAGCTGCACCAGAACCTATTTTACCTCAAGAAGGTTATATTTTTGTAATGAATGGTTATGGTGTAAATGTTGAAGTTAATAATGAAAAGGTAGAAGCTTTTATTGATATGGGTATTGATGTTAACATAACACCTGGACAAAAGGTATTGTTACATCACAGAAAAGGTAAATATGATAAAATGATAGGAAAAGCAATTAGCGAAACTGGTACAGAAAGAAAAGGGAATGCAGAGGAAATCTTAGTACAAGAATTGTTAGATGTCTAAAATTAATGATCAAGATATTATTTTTTATTTAATTAGAAAGAGTGAAGATGAAGGAGAGTATATCTCCGCTGTCACTAAAGTAACCCCGGCTTTTTTGTTCGGGGTTCATATTTTCAGTTCAAATAAAGACGAAATAAATAAAACCTTCAGAATAGCAAAAGATCTTGTCAGCAAATATATTGATGAATATGACTTTACTAAGTCTTTAGATTCATACTAATTTAATAAATAATCATATATGCCGACGGTAGATGCAGCAAAAATAAAAATTCGTAGAGGTACTGACCAGGAAAGAAAGCGCGTTATACTAGATGAAGGTGAATTAGGCTACACTATTGACACCAAGCGTGTATTTGCTGGTGATGGTACTTCCACAGGAGGAAACATTGTAGGTAATAAAACCTTTAGCACAGCAAGAGTAGCTACTAACTCAGTTATAGGTGATACTACTTTAGATAACAATTTATATTATACTTTAACTGCATCAGATTATACATCTACTGATTCATGGTATCTTTTATCATCAAGAGTTGATGGTAGTACTATAAGATATAATTCAAATAATCATCTTGAATTAGTACCTGGAGCTGCAACATTATCTGCTGATAAAGTAGGAGCTGGTTTAGCTTTAGATGCTTCAGATACTTTATACATTAATATTGCTACTGATACCGAATCATCAACTTTACTTACCTTTAATGGTTCTAATGAATTATCTGTTGGTACATTAACTAATATTTCACACGGTGGTTTAGGATTTCAAGATACTGCTACTTTAACCCAGCACCACTCTAATGCAGATGCCACTAACCCGGGGTTTATGTCAGCATCGGGGTTTAGTAAATTAGATGCTAGTCCTACCTTTCCTATATCAAATGCATCAGATGCAAATCTTCTTACTGAAGGTATTAATAGTTATGCTACCACTAAAATAAATGCATCAAAAATTCAAGGTAATATACAAAGTATAGGTAGCAGCAGTTCTAATACTGTTGTAAGAGCTTTAGGTCAATCTTCTATAGTCAATAACTTATCTGGTGATACTTTAACTGATCCTTATTACTTTTTAAACAAACAAGATTTTCCAGGTACAGTTTTAACAACCGGTCTACCTTTAAGTTGTATATCCAATCAAGGTGCATATGCTAATTTTAAAATAGGTAATTTTACTACAACAGACCCAGTTTCAGCAGGAGAGTACCAAAATAAAGCTTTTATATTACCTGGGGGTAATGGAGTAATTTATTCTATTTTTATACAAGACCCTACTGATGATACTGCATTGTTAGCATATTCTGAATCTTATCCAGAAACTGAAGTAATAAGTTGTAATTTTTCAACAACAAGTTCTGATTTAAAAGCTAACGTAGTTGAAGCTATAAATGGTATACAAAATTCATATGAAGAAAATATTTTTGATGCGTGGACTGATAGTAATGATATTTACATTCAATGTTTAGTAAAAGGTTTTACTGAACCATATGATATAGATTATGCTCAAGGCCCAGGCACATTAACATATGCTATAGGAGATACAGCTGTTACTTACGCTAATGCTAATACCTACGAAAGTAAAAGCGGTTCCGGTGTGAGTGCAGGTGATAGCAGTAACGGTAAAGTTTCAGCTAGTTTTTATGATTGGCTGGTATTAAGTACCGAAGCAGCATATTTAAGTGGTAGGGGATTACAAGCAAGTCATAGTATTACTAATTTTCCTGCTAAAGCAAGTTTATCAAATAGTAAATACTTTTTAGTATATGATTCTTTAGGTAACAGAACTTGTATTTACTACGATTTAGATGGTTCAGCAACTCAACCTGATATATCTGTAAACTCACAGCATAGGGGTTATATAACTAATTTAGTAAAAGTAGATATTCAATCTGCTTCAACTGAAGATGAAGTTGCAGATGCCACGTTAAATGCTTTAAAGACGGATAATTATTTTAGTTCTGTATATGATGTAAGTTATTCATCAGGTAATTCTACCATGGTATTTACATCACTTGCTCCTGGGTATAACGATGGTATTGTTAACAGAAAAGGGGTAGGTATTGGTTCGGGCGCTACATTTACACCTAATGGAGGTGAAGGTACTCCTGATGTACGAGCATTAAATGGTGCATTTTATAATGCTTATAATTCTAACACTCAAAATTATCCTCAAAATTTAATTACCATACCTGGTAGTGCTAACACTAATCACGTGTTGAAAGATATAAATGGTGATGATGTTTTAGGTACAACACTTTTAAAATTTAGATAATATGGCTAGCGTAGAAATAACAGATAACACTATTATACGTTCATTAGTTAGAAAAGGAACTAATGATGAACGAAAACAAATTTCCCTAGCTGAAGGTGAGTTAGGGTTTACAACCGACACTAAAAGACTTTTTATCGGTGATGGAAGCGGTATTGGTAATGCTACCGGTGTAAAATATCTAGGTACTGTTAATGATTTTAATACTGTAGCTTCCTTAAACCCAATGCCTGGTGACTATTTTAAATTAGGTTCAGGTTTATATGCAAGAAAAACCGGTTATCAAGGTTCAACATCTTTAGAAAACGATAATGCATCAGTTGAAGCAGGGTATGATAAAATTGGATTAGCTGCAAACATTGGTGATGGTTTAGTTTTAAATAACGATAATTTAAATGTAGATGTTGATGGTGTTTCTATTTTAATTGATGGTAATCAATTAAAAGTAGGAGAAGTATTATATGATGTTTTACCTAGTTCATCTGCTAATAGTTTATTAGGTAATTCATCTACTAATGAACTTCCTCCCGATAGTATTAGCGTAAATGAAAATAGCGTACTTGGTAGAATTGCTAGTAGTAATGTTGATAATGTTACTTTTGATCAAATTTTATCAAATGCAACTAACCCAACTGTATCATCTTTAAGAATTACAGGGCTTAATAATGCTGGTGTAAAAGCTGTTTATGTTGATAATAATGGCAATTTAACTAACTCCCCTACCGGTTTAAGTAATAATTTTATAGCTTCAAACCCGGGTGGTTCCAACTATCTTGGGGTAACATTATTAAATGTGTTAGCCAAGCCTACACCTAACATTACAAGTAATAATGTTACTTTAGCATCCGGTTTAGAAAAATTTACTGATTATCAAACTTATTTAGGATACGGTGTTTCGATGGTAGGTGTAAATGAACCAATAACTTATAAAGCAGCAACATTAGATATTAATGATGTAAGAACTGCAGTTCAAAATTTTAATATAACTTGGGGTCAAATTCAAGATTTTCACTTTCAGTATACCGGCGCACATCAAGATAACGCTACAGGGTTTTTTGGTTATAGAAATGCTCTTGCTGGTTCTAATGTGATGTTAACTTCTTTACCGTTTAACATTAAAGATGGGTCTCAGCGACGTAGATATGATGCAAGTTATCATATTATACCAAACTCTTTTGTAACAGGAACGGAAGAATTAACTATACACGTAGGTTCAAATATACCTGCACCAGTACAGGTTAGGTTAGTTGGTATTACTATAAGAGGGTAGAATTTTAAAGAAATATATTATCATAAATTATGACTGATATCATTACAGAAACAGACGGTGTCAAGATGGACAAATGCGTACTTTGTGAAGCTGAAACGCCTTATACAGAACATACTCATATAGATTATCGTAACTTTTATGTAGAAGGTTGTGGTCAACTATGCGGTGAATGTTGGGATAAAGTTTATAGTGACAAAAGTAATAAAGATAATTTACTATTAGGATAAATATACAATATGGATGCAGATAATCACATGTTATTAGAAAAATATTTTTCTACTCATAATAGTCCTTACGAAAAGGTAACAAAAACATCCAAACATGTAAAATTTGCATCACCTCAAACTTTTCAATCAGATCTACTTAAGATCTACAGTGAGTCAGGAACCTCAAATCTACCTTCAATTTATAGATTAGTTCATGAAAACTTTAAAGATGTGCAAATGTCTTTGAGTCATTCAGAAGGCTATAAGCATCTATACTGTGCGGCTATAGGTGACTATGAAATTGAAGGTAGTCAGGTTCATTTCTTACACCCAAGACCTAAAGTCTCTTTATATGAAAATACCTCTCTAGATAAGTGGGCTTCACTAGCTATCTTTAAGAGAGGTACTTCTACTGCTTTATTTAGAATCTAGGGCCAATATTTGGTGTTTCAGGTCTTCTTGTTGCTGTTGCAACAGCTTCTCTGAATTGAGCTTTCTTTACTTTCTTTTCTTCTAGTTGTTCAGGAGTCGTTCCTGAAGTTACTAAAGCTTTTGTTTCTGCTAATTGAGGTACAATTTTCTCAGCACTTCTACCAACAACATAGCCTCCTAGACCAATTGTCATTAAATTAAACAACTTATCCGGTAGGTCTAACGCAGGAAATATACTTTCACCACCAAATACTGTTGAAATTTGATTAACTAAGGGAGCAATAAGATAATTGTTAGCAATAACACATATGATTATCCACATCAAAGCTGGTCTCCAATTACGTTGAAACCAGTGACCTTGGACTTCAGCTAATACTATATCTTTTTGCGCTTGTAGAACGTTATTTTGATTCTCTATGATTTTAGCTTCAAAATCTTTTTGAATCTTTTCTATTTCAGCCTGAACACGCATTTGATCCTCTTTACGAGTAACAAATTTCGTTATAACATTTGATATCGGAGCGGCTAACCCTGATATGATTGAACTTATTCCGACCATAAAAATATTTAGTTGATTAAGGTCAGATTAACGCTATAATATTTGTATATGAAAACGAACGCATATAAAGTTATCGTGTGTGTCAAAGATATTGATACTATGACAAAAACTACAGAACAAGTAATTGATGTCGACGCTTTTACTGCTATGGATGCTCATAAAGAGGTTCAAGATAATATTAATTGGCGTTTGCAAGAAATTACTGAGGTAATTCTAGTTCAGGATAAGAATGATGAGAACGGTCAGCTAGTCTATTCTCTAGAAACAGGTTTTGCAGAATAATAAATATTATTATGCCAAAAGTTCAAAACTTTTTTCAGTCCATTCCGGATTTAAAATTGTTGACTTTAGGGTCTAAATATTTTAAAGTTGGTAATTGTGATATTGCTTTAACTAAAAATCAAAATGTTTTTCTCAAAACCCCTCCCAACATCGATGCAAGTAAAAAAGATGAAGCCCAAGAATGTATCAATAGAATAATTGATTATCTTGTAGAAGAAGGTTTCGTACCAAAAGCAAAAGACAATAAAAAAGTACACGTTTGGGTTTACAACTAATGGGACGATCTATATCTAAAGCCAAATCAAAAGCTGAATATTGGCATACCTGGCATCATGATGATAAAAAAGGATATTATATTATCAGAGATTATCATACTTGTAGAATAGAAATTGTTAGATATAATAAAGGTGAAACAGATCCTGTAACTAATGAAGTTTTCGATGAGGATATCTATTTACCTACTACTTGCGGTATGCGTTTGAACTATAGTTGGCATAATACTAAAGATGATCACCCTATTTACTTTAGATCATTAGAGAGCGCTAAGTATCATGCATGCAAGAAGTGGGATTTGAATAGGGCTATGTACCCTACCTTGAATAGAGATTACAAACGAGGAGGAGGTATTGTTCAAAAAATGATAGATGAAAATCTTAAATTGCATGCATCAGGTAAATATAATCCATACGCAGATTAAATATTTCTATGGCCTATTACATGCCCGATATTCCATCAAATACTGTTTATGTAAATTTAAACAAATGCTATAACATAGTATTTACACTAACTGGTGCTTCAAATTACGTTAAACCTGATATTGCTGTTAAGTGTAGTGAAGTTGTGATCTTTAATACAACTGGAGGTGATCTTAAGATAAAATCTGGCAATAGTGAAAGTGTAGACCCTGCTTCATTGAACGATTTTATTATCCCTAACGGTGAAAAATTTGTTGTTATGGGCATGTCAAATACTGAGCAATTAAGCTGCGCTGGCTCTTCTGGTACGCTAACAGCTAGAGCTCATTGGTACAATGGTACCCCTCAGGTGAGACAATAAATATATACATGGATAACGAGGCAATACTTGATTTGGCTCTATCTGTGTGCGAAGAATTTTGCGATACTATTATAATGGACCCTAAAAATGGGTCCATTTTACTGTATGTACCCAAAAAGTATTACGCACCGATAGTAACAAGGTTAGCTAAACTCGAATTTATCGAGGTCTTTAAACAGAAGAGACGCAAGTATATTGTTACCTGCCTTCAACAACTTATAGATGATATAGATACCGAAATCATTGTTGATGAAGATGAAGATGATGATGAAGATGGTATTTTTTAGAAGTATGTTATAATGATTAAATGTTAGAATTTGATCCAGCATCACATACGTATAAAAACCCCGTAACTAACGAAAAGTACTTAAGTGCCACTACATTGATTGGTAAGTTCAAGAAACCTTTTGAACTTGAAAAGATGTCTAAAATTGTAGCTGACCGCGAAGGGGTATCTCAAGATGAAATAAAAGAGAGATGGAAAACTGTAAACAAACAAGCATGTGATTATGGTTCATCTATTCACCTTGTTATGGAAAATTGGCTTCATGAAAAAGATATCACTTCTGAAGAAAAACAACTTTACACTGACCCTATTGAACGTATTTGGCAACCAGATAGATCAAAGATTGAACCAGAAAAGAAACTATGGCTACACGAATACAAAATAGCAGGTACCACCGACGTATATGAAACGCAAGGAAAGTATTTCAACCTATTTGATTTTAAGACTAATAAAAAGTTTACATTTACTAATCAATATGGGGATTATATGTTGGACCCTTTATCTCATTTACCAGCTTGTGAATTTAGCACTTACGCTCTACAATTAAGCTTATATGCATATATGCAATCTTGTCTTTCAGGTCAAAAGGTAGGAGAGTTAGCGTGCTACTATTATGATAGAGATGAAAAGTCATGGGTAAAACATAATACACCTTATCTCAAATTAGAGGTTCTTGCAATGTTAGAAGCATGGAAATCTAAAAATAGTAAGTAAATATGTTTATGAGTGAAGATAGTAAAGCAATTTTAAATAAGCTAAAAGAACTTAACAAAAAGAAAAGTCTTTCTATCTTCCTCCCCTCATTGGGTAAAAAGTCAAAGTTTTTACCCTTTACCCTTAAACAACAAAAAACCATTCTATCTAGCATGCCTTCAGATGCTAGTGGTTTGATGAATTTTAACAATACCTTCAATACTATAATTGTTGAAAATTCAGAAGAAGAATTAGATTTAAATTCACTAACTACTTTTGATAGAACTAGCATAATTCTTAGTTTTAGATCTTCTACCGTAGGTAATGTTTATGAAAATGAAGATGGAAAAGTAAATGTAAATACGGTTATTAAAAAATTAGCTGAATACGATTATAAAGATTTATTTGAAGAAAAAGAAATATCTCTAAAAGATTTATCAGTTAAAGTTAAAGTACCTGACCTAAATTATGACTCAACAATTAACAATCAAATTTCTAAAAAGTTAACTAAAAAAACTTCAACTCAAGAAATTGTTAGTGAACTTTATACTAGTGAAATTTTAAAATATATTAATGAAGTTACTATAGAAGATACTACAGTAAATTTACGTAATATGAATTATTACGATAAATTAGAACTTGTGGAACAATTACCTGGTAATTTTGTTAAAAAGATATTATCTTTTATTCAATCAGTTAAACAAATAGAATCAGATTTAACTACCGTTGACGGTGTATCAGTAGACGTATCAAACGATCTGTTCTCTTAACTTCCCTTATAAATAATATAGATGACAGGTGAGTCAACTATATTTGCTGCTCAATTTGCGGATATGTTTAACAAGTTCGTTAAACAGCAACTTGACTTCCAGAAAAATTTAGAAAAAACTTTAAGTAAAATAGCTAATAATACTTCTACTGCTGATAAATCTACAAAACAAAATTTAAATTATACTGATGTAATTTCTGAAAAATTTAAAGGTACTAAAGAAAAAAAAGAACAATCAAGCAAAACCCCTAGAGAAATAATAGAAAAACCAACACCTGTAACATTAGTTGGTATATCTAAAAAAGCTGCTGCAGCGCTTAAAGATGAAAATACTTATAATATAACTAATCAAACATCTGGTGGAAAAGGTGGTGGTTCTGGATTGTTAGGAATGTTAGGTAGTCTATTAGGACCTATTTTACCATCACTTTTAAAATTTATAGGTATACCTGCAATAGGAGCTGCATTAGGAAGATTTTTTAACTTAAAACCTTTTTTAACTGCGTTAGGTTTAACTGGTGCTATACCAAAAATAGCCTCAATGTTAAGTGAAGGTATAGGTAAACTTTTTACTAAAATAAAATTAGGGGAAAAAATAACTAAATTTTTCTCTGCTATAAAAGGGTTTAAATTTTTACAACCATTTTTAAAACCTCTTAAAGCGTTATTCAATCCTATATTGAAAGGAGGCGCTAAAGTAGGCGGTTGGTTATTTAGAAAATTGCCAGGTATCGGGTTCTTACTTAGTCTTGGTATAGGAATGGATAAAATAGTTAATCAAGAAGGTAAAACTATAGAAGGTCTTCTAGATATAGCTGCTGGGTTTGCTTATATGTTTCCGGGTGTGGGTACTGTAATAGGATTAGGTATTGATGCTTTAAATTGGTTAATTAATTCAGAAGCAATGGGTGATGATGCTCAAGCTGATTATGCTAATTTAAAAAACACACCTATTGGTTTTAAATCTTTTGGCGATATATTCAGAGAAGGGATGTATGACATAAAACAAGGTCAACAAAACGTTAAAAGTTATTTCGGTAAAGTAGGTTTACAGTATAGTGATTTTCAAAAAGACCCTTCACTAACCAATTTTATTCCTTTTGTTGAAAGTTTATTTGGTAGTTATGACCCATTTGTTATGGGGTTAAAATTCTTAAACGGTGATGAAGTATTTCCTTCTATTGACGAAGCTCAGGGAGGTATGAGTTGGACTATATTAAAAGAAACATTACTGTTACCTTTTTATAATTTAACTAAAAATTTATTCGGTAAAGTTTCCGATCTTTTAGCTGAAGAATTTGGTTTATTTATAACAGCTGTTGAAGACGAAGTAGATGCTAGAAAGACAGATGCAGAACTAAATGAAAAATATAAAAGAAAATCTGCTGAATTAAGAGAAACAATAAAAAATGAATTTCCAGATATCGAAACAATGGATTACAAAGCTTGGGCCTTAAAAACCGGTAAATATTATCATGGAGGTAAGATGGGTAAAAGAATTAGAGATAATTATTATCAATCTTATCAAAGTTATTTAGAACAAATTAGAGAAGAAGAATATCAAAAAAGAGAAGAAGCTGAAAAAGAATCATTAACTCCGGGTACCGAAGATACAAATATTACACCTATTTTTGAAGATTCAAATTATATACCTTATCCCTCTGACATACCTGAAGGTACGGGGCGCGGTGGGTTATTAAATCAAGTAAACCCTGTTTATGATGAAAAATCATTTAACCCTGATCACCCGCTTTTAAAATTAAGAAATGACTTTAGTCAATTATTAGAAGCAACAACCGAACAAACTAAAATGATGGCCGCTATGCTGCAAAAGAATACATCTAATAATGTATTAGCTCCTTCAACCACTAACAATAACTATTTTAATGTAGTTAGTAATGTTAAAGATTACAGAAGTGGTGTTAACTCTTAAATAATAATAATGGGACTTAGTTATACATTTTTAGGTACGAATACAACTAAAGATAGTGAGGTATATACACCTCTAATTATACCTAATTCCTTATATGGTTTAGGGTATCAACCTCCCGTTTCAGCAGAACCTAACCCCAATAACAGCGGATTACCTACCCCGTTTAGTGTTATAAGAAATCATTTAAAAGATAATTTAGATAACAATAATAATTTAACTACAACGGTAAATGTATTAAATGACTATATGTGGACTATTTCTCCTAAAACTAGTAAAATGGGTAGAAATGCAGAAGAATATAGAAATGAAGGTTTTAGAAATGTTAACGATGAAACGCCTTATATTTTCTTAAAAGAAAAATATTTTTTAGTTAATAATTTAATTGCTCAAGCTCTTTACACTTTATCTATTTTTGACGGTACACCAGTTAAGTCGTTAACTGATTTTTTTAATTCTGCTACTGATTTTGTACAAAAAGGATTAAGAACTTTAGGAGATAAAGTAACACCAACTGGAATTGAAGGTGTACCGGGGGGAGAATTTAGTTCTGCAGATCCAAATCCTAATGAATCTGGGTTCTTTTCAGCTACCGGTACAGCATTAGCTAACGGTGTAACTACTTTTAATAATAACATTGATACTTTGCAAGCAATATTTAAAAAGTATAATAACCCTGATTTAGAATCTGTTTTATTTCCTTATCAAAAATTATACTTTGTAGGCCCAACAGGGTTTCAATATAAAATACCTTACCTTAATTCAAGAGTATTAGATATTAACAACAGTTTTGGTGAATCTGTTGAAAATATTACCGGTAATTTAATAGATTTAATTAACTCAGGTACCGGTTTTACTGAAGTGGTAGCCGGTACAGGTAGGTTACTTTCTCAAGCAGGTACTGCAAAAATTGAAAGAGCTAAACACTATCAATATCCTTCAGAAGGACCAGCAATAGAAGTGGTGTTTCCTTTATATAATACATCACCTGCAACTTATGAAGATGTTTTAAACAATTATAAACTTGTATTATTGTTAATGTATCAAAATTTACCTTTAAGACAAGATAAAATTATAGTTGAACCTCCGGTGTTATATGATGTAACTATTCCTGGTAATAGAAGAGCTCCTTATTGTTATGTATCGAGTTTAGTTGTTAACTATAGGGGTAGTACAAGATTAATGGATTTAGATTTAGGTGGTATATCATCTACAAATGAAAATGTTTCCATACCAGCTAAACTAAAAACTATAGTACCTGATATGTATGAAATAAGAATGACTTTACAACCTATGATTGCAACCACCAAAAATTTATTATTTGCTACAGTTACTGATAATGTAGTAAAAGCAACAACTCAATCGTTTGAATAATGGAAGGTAATTATCAAAGAAATATAGATGGTTTACCTATATTAGGTAATAATAGATATGAAAATATTTTTAAGTTATATGAAACTGAAAATAATGAATATTTTTATAATTTAAAAACTTCTATTTCCTTCCCTTCAGATATTGATGATATTTATATTGATAGTTTTACACTAGATAGAAATGTACCTTGGACTATAATTAGTTACAATATATACGGTAGTATATTTTTGTGGTGGTGTATTACTGAACTTAATAAAATATCTAATCCAGTGATTATGCCCAAATCTGGTTCAGTTATAAAATATATAAAACCTCAGTATATAAAACAAATAGTTTCGCAAATAAATCAAAATGGCTAATTTTCAGAATACACCCACGACTGGGTTACCACTTATAGATGAAACATTAAATCAAGCTAGTTTAAATTTTAGGTTTGATAATGTTCAATATAAGTACTATGTTTATTTGTATAATGGTAACGGTCAAGTGTTAGGGTTGACTAATGAAGCTATAGAACTTTTAAACATTAGAGACAATATTCATGAATTAGCAGCTACCGGTACATGTATTATAAGAAATGATGATGATGCTATTGAAAGAAGTAACTATAATCTTCAAAACGATCAGCAAGAAAATTATTTTGCAAGACAACCTAAAAATGGAAGCGGTACATATATAGATGAATTTTTCTTTCGTAATGATTGTAGAGATTTCTTATTAGTTTATATACAACCTGAACTTAAAGACTTAGTTAACAATGAAGAAATAGACAAAATTAAACCTTTATCTACTTTAGTATATTCGTTTGCTATCATTGAAAATGAAGATACTGTTTCACAAAATGATGATAATATAAAATTTAAAAAATTAACTTTAGTTGACACAGATTTAGAAATTTTAAGAGAAAAAAATTTATTTTTTAGTTCAGCAAAAATAGTTTCATCCAATGAGGGTACTGATATTGCGCATTCTGATGATGATAGTAGAGGAGCATATACAGGTGATATATTAAAAAATATTATAATACAGGGACTAGATGTAGGAGGTTCAGGAGAAAGAACTGAACAAAATGGAAGCGTAATAGATTATGATTTATTTGATTTAGGTACATCTACTCTTTTTTATTCTTCACCTGGAGAATATAATGTATTAGATGATATTAGTTATATATCTAAAAGACACACTTCTTCTGCTCCTCCGCATGATCCTTGTTTACTTAGAAAAGACAGATATAGTCAAAAATATACTTTGATTAGTTATAAAGATTATTTTCAAAATGCAATATTTCAAAACGAATTAGGCTCTTCTGGAGGAGCATTACATAATGAAACAATATTTTTAGGATCAGAAAGTATAACTAGTGATACAAACGTTAAAAAAAGAGCCCCAAATATGCCATTTAATAATTTAACATTTGGGGAATATTCGATGGTTAATAATTATGATTTTTATAACATGAGTGGTATAGACACTCAAACAAAATTAATTACTACAGCAGTTCATTCATACCAAACTAATGATAAACAATTTCAAATAGATTTATCTAATAACAATATAAGCTCAACAATGGATATGTATTATAACTTTTTTGTTAAAGGAGATAATGAGTATCCCTTATTTGTTTCAGGTAAAGAGATATTCACCAATACTTTCTTAAATCAATTTAGAAAAAACAATCTAAATTATAAAAATATATTTTCTATTAATGATACAGAACCAGATCAGCGTTTAGGATTAGGTAGAAATGAAATATTAAAGAATATGATATTTTTAAATAACGCCATCGAACTTAAACTGAAAGGATTAACATTTAGAAGTTCGGGTAAGTTTTTTAGTTTTGAAAGAAAAGCTGGTGTTAATGAAAGTAAGTATGATGATAAAGTTTTTGGTACTTATTTTGCCGTACAGGTAGACCATATTTTTTCAAAAGGCACTTACACTAATAATATGATTGGGGTTAAAACTTACTTATTTGATAACCCATTTGTAAAGGAGGTTAAATGAGCTACAAATATTATACAACTATAGATCCAAAGTTATATGACTTAAACGTCTATTATGAAAAAGATTTATACAACAAAGCTACTAACTTTGGAGCACTATTAGCTCAAGGAATTAACCAATTAGATAATTTTATTGAATGGAGAAAGTCATTAGTAGGTATAGACCCTATTACTAGCCAATCTGAAATATTTGTTAATTTAGATAAAGGAGGTTTATCAAAATATTCTGAAATACAATACAAAGTATTTTGGTATGAAAGGTATTTAACTTCAATAGCTCCTGTAAAAAGAAGATTCAACAAAGTACTAAAAGATAAAGTTCAGGTGTTTAAAGAAATTTCTGATAGTATTGGCTTATTAAGAAATGTAGAATATTTACCTGATGACTCTTTATTAGCTATATATGATGTTGACTTTGATTTAGTATCAGATGATTTAGTTGAACAGTTAGTACCTGTTAACTTTGCTACATCTATTGAGAATAAATTAAAACCTAATACTAAATTGTTAACAGGTTATATGTCAAGATTTTGTACTAGTTTGTTTAGACATAATATGTATCAACTATCTGAACCATTTTCAGATAGTAAAGAAGCCCATGGTAGTAACTTAGTAGCCGATTACTATCATTATGAAAGAATATATAATGTAGCCAAAGAAGAGCTTGAAGCTGACTTAACTGAGTTTTATGGAAGCTTGTATGATATAATTACTTTTTACGAGCAGTATGACCCTCAAGACGATACAGATAACTTACAATTAAAGGAAAAAGGAGCAATAGAGTTTACTTTAGAAGGGTTGGAAAAGAAAACCGACTACTTAAAGAAAGAAGTCGGTTTTTATAAAAATGTAGCCAACAGTCTTACAACTCTTGGGACTGTGTCGGTGTAATATCTTTTTCTTCTCTTTCAACTTTAGCAAATAACTCTTTCATAACATCATCTCTTGATAGCATAACCTTTGCATTAAACTCACCTTGCATTAATTGCTTCTTGCCGTCGATATCCATCTGTTTAACTTCTTTCTGAGTTTTGTCTTTCTTATTTTGTACTAATATTTTTGAAAGAGTTTCTATAGCTGAAGAAGAAGCATTTATCAGTTCAGATAAACTAGATACATCTCTACTCTCTGGAGCAGTTTCGACATATTGTTTTACTTCATCTACCATATCGATAGATTTCTTTACAAGCTTACCAGCGTTGTTAAGTATAAACTTTTCAAGCTCTTCAGGATCTAAGTTGAACTCTTCTTCTGCCTTTTCTGGTTTCTTAAGATACTTTTCAGCATTCTTTAACTGATCAACTAAATCACCTATATCATGACTTGGTATATCGTCCATTGCCAAATATTTATAGTTTACTTTTATAGTACAACATATATTATGATTGTATGAGCGATATGTGTGATGTATATGAATCAAATACAAACTGGGTTAATGTAGATAAACAAGCATTGACTGTTAAGTTTAAGAAGACGCATGATGATGCAAAACTACCTACAGTAAACAATGAAGAATGTATGACTGGTGATTCTGGTTATGATTTGTTTGCTGTAGAAGATACGACTATTCCAGCTCGTGGAAGTGCAGTTGTGCCTGTCGGTCTTACTCTTGCAGATATTACTCCTGGTTATTGGTTTCGAATTGAACCTCGATCTGGTCTAGGTTTCAAACATGGCTTACAACCTCATCTTGGTGTTATTGATAATCAATACAGGGGTGATCTAGGTGTTAAGTTGTATAACTTTTCCGATACTGACGCTGTAATCGAAAAAGGTAAAGGTTGTGCACAAATAGTTGTCTATAGATTATTGCAACCTATTATTGAATGGGCTGACGAAGTGTCTGATACTAACAGAGGGGCTGATGGATTTGGCTCGTCTGATAGTAAATAATGATATGTTCGATAGTCTATTTGTTGAAAAGTATAGACCACAAACACTCGATGATATCATCTTAACCGATGACAATTATCGAGTGTTTAACCAATTTAAGGAAAAAGAAGAAATTCCAAACCTTCTCTTTGCTGGTCCCCCAGGTATAGGTAAAACCTCTTTAGCAAAGATTATCGTAAAAGATCTTATAAAATGTGATTACATTTATATAAACGCATCAGATGAAAACGATATAGAATCCATTCGTAAGAAAGCTATATCATATGCAAAAGAAAGACCATCTAAAGGTAAGATTAACGTTATTATTTTAGATGAGTGTGATGGTCTTTTGCAAGAGTCTCAAAAAGCTCTACGTAATGCTATTGAAGAGTATAGCAGAACAACTAGATGGATTCTAACATGTAATTACATTCATAAGATCATTCCAGCATTGCAGAGCAGATGTCAGAACTTTGACTTAACTCCTCCTATTTTAGAAGTCGTTAAACGATGTAGTGCTATTCTTAATTATGAACACATTACACTTACTGAAGAGAACAGGGACTACTTCATTAAGTTGATAAAAAAGGATTACCCTGATATTAGAAAATGTGTTAACAACATTCAAAAGTATACAGTCAATGGAAGACTCACTATTGACAAAGAGGAAACAGACCAGGTGTTTATTGACGACCTCTATGATCGAATTGAATCTGGCGTTTCTGAGAACATTAGACAATTTCTTACGGATAATGACGAGAAGTTTAACGGTGAGTATCACTCTCTTCTTAAGCTTCTTTTTAATTACACGCACGAGAAAGACCTTCCAGAAAAATTCAAAAGAGATCTACTAATAACTATCTCTAATTATTTGTATCAAAATACACAAGTATTGGATAAAGAGATAAATGCATTTTGTTGCTGTCTTGAGTTGGTAAAATTATTTGAAAAGCGATAGATAGTATATATCATCGTTGTATGTTCGATAACTTATTAGTAGAAAAATATCGCCCGAAGCAGATTGCTGATTATTGTCTTAAAGAAGGCAATTCAATTAGGCAATTGATTGATAAAGCTAAAGAGAGTGGAGAGATTCCAAATGTACTTCTTGTAGGTAGTCCAGGTATTGGTAAGACTACTCTTGCAAAGATTATTGTTAATGAACTAATTGAATGTGATCACCTATATATCAATGCATCAGATGAGAATGGTATTGATACTATCCGTAGTAAGGTTACGAACTATGCTAAGACAAAGAGTCTCTTTCCTATCAAAGTTATTATCTTAGATGAGTGTGATGGTTTGACTCAAGATGGTCAGAGAGCATTGCGTAATGTAATGGAAGAGTATAGTGCAATTACTCGATTTGTTCTTACTGCAAATTATAAGCATCGAATCATTCCAGCATTACAGAGCAGGTGCCAGGTATTTAACATAACCCATGACGTGGAGGATGTAACCAGACGCATGGCTCATATATTGAATGAGGAAAATATCGTATGTAGTGAAGATGACTTGAAACAAATTGTTAGGGATAACTTTCCAGATCTTCGTAAGACCATCAATACGATTCAAAAGCTTACAAACGATGGTAAGATTGAAGTTGATGATAGCTCTAACGTATCCAAACTTGTCGCTGATTTGTATAAGCTTATTGAGCATGGACATGTTCTTAAGTGCAGAAAGCTTGCGATAAAGAATGAGCATGTGTTTAATAATGATTACCCAGTATTGATTAAAGAGATGTTTAATTACATCGATGACTTGCCATGCATTCAAGAAGATAAGAAAAAGTCGCAGCTTACTACTTGCCACGACTTTATCTATAAATCAGCGTTTTGTATGGATCAAGAAATCAATGCATATGCATGCTTTATTACTTTAAGTAAATGCTAGTGTCAGGCATGTTACCGCCTCCGATTGCTTGAGCATCATGAGAAGGTGCACCAAACTGATCTGTCTTAGCATTGACATTATGTAATTCTCTATCATCACCCATAGCAGGTTGTTTTTCAGCATCAGGTAAATAACCTGCTTCAACCTGAGACTTAAGAGGATTAGACCCAACATAAGATTCTTCATCTTCATACTCTAATGTATCTGGGTCAATTTTAGTGCCGTTAGGACGTACCATACTGTCTGGTACTGGCATTCTGTTAGGATATACATCTACTGGTTCGAAGATGTCATCAGGAAATTGATAAAAACCATCATACCTACCAGGAGCTGTTTCTTGTGATACAGTGATAGAAAACTCTCCGCTTGAGTTATCTGTGTTACCAGGTTGGTTAGAAGGGTATTTGTTCTCAATACCAGAAACACGCAAGTTAAGATCACTAGCTAAAAGATCATCTAACTTGGCCTGATACTCTGGGCTTAATTGTTTATAACCTTCAGTAGATTTGTAGTTATCTCTTACTTTAACTAAATCTCCAGTAAGAAAACCACCTCTGGTAAATCTAGATACGTAAGATTCGTAAATCTTATTGAATTTCTTTTCCACAATATTATTTATGCTGCAGAAGCTAATTAAAAGGTAGTTATAAATATTAATATGGCTAACATAGTACTTGATAACTTAGCTAAACCTAAAAATATTACTGATAAACCTCAGTTTACATATGCTGATGTTAAAGTAGATTTTGAATGGGATCAAACCCAACAAGCAGAGTTATATTCTAACCTTAAAGATGTAGATCTTGTAGGTAGTTATGATTTAGGAGCTATTGAAAACAGTATTGTTAATATCTTTACTTCCTTTCCGGGAGATAAAATATTAAACCCTCAATTTGGTCTTAATTTAAACCAATTTTTGTTTTTACCTTGTTCAGAGGATACAGCTCTTAATATAGGTAATACTATTAAAAATCAATTATATCTTCAAGAACCTAGAATTACTGTAAAGGAAGTGTTGGTTACTGCTATACCAGAACAAAATCAATATACAATCAACCTGTCACTTGGTGTGCCATTCATAAATAATAATACAACTATAAAATTTAAAGCTTTACTTAACTCTACAGGAGTTACATTTTATCAATAACTATGCCTGACAACGATTATAAATTTAAACAAGACGGTTATGTAGCATTTGATGCTATTAGTCTTAAAGATCTTATCATCGAAAAGATGAATGATCAGAAAGTCTTTACCGATCAAAACTATGAAGGTAGTAACCTATCAGCTATTATTGATATTGTTGCTTATTCTTATCACGTTTTAATTTACTATTTGAATAAAAATTCTTCTGAGAGTAATTTTAGTCAGGCTGAGCTTTACGAGAATATCAATCAAATAGTAAAGAGCATTGATTATAACCCTACAGGCCCGCAATCTGCAAATATTAACTTCGAAGCAGTAGCTAATGCTAACTTACCAATTAACTCTTATACAATACCCAGATTTAGTTATTTTACCTTTTCAGGTACTTCATATAGTTTTGTACAAGATGTTACATTTCAGAAAACATTAAATGGAGTTGAAGCATTAATTGACTTACAAAACAACAATCTTTTATATAATGGTCAGTTTGTTGAGTTTCCTATATTTTCTGCAATAGGTGAAGAAAATGAAGTAGCATTTCTTGCTGCAACCGATACAACAGATAATTTTTATATAGATAATAATAACATATATGTTTACGTATTACCAGGTGGAGTCTTAAACCCTAAATGGGAGCAATGGTCTAGATCATCATCATTATACCTTGAAACAGGTTCAGCTAAAAAATATTCAGTTCGTTTTAATGAAAATGAACAATATGAAATTAAGTTTGGTAATAATGTTAATGGTAAAAAACTTAACGAAGGTGATCTAGTTGCTATATATTATCTTAAGTCTGATGGTCAAAATGGTCAGATCAGCAAAAACCAAATAGATAATCAGCAGTTATACTTTTATAACACAACACAATTTAATGCAATCTTAAACGACACCACATCAAGCGGTGCTAACATTATAACTAGTGCTGAAGCTGCTAATGTATCGTTTACTAATGCAAATGCATCTACATTGTTTAAAACTAAAGAGAGTGTTGAAGAAATAAAAATTAATGCCCCTAACTTATTTAACTCACAATATAGGTTAGTTACTACAGATGATTATAGAAATTATATATTAAAGAATTTTGGTAACTGGGTTAAATCAGCATCAGTTGTTAACAATTTTGACTACACTGCAATTTATCAGAAATACTTTTTTGATATAGGATTAGATAGACCTAATGATGATTCAAGAGTTTTGTTTAATCAGGTTAATTTTTCTGATGCTTGTGATTTTAATAATATATACATTTTTGCAGTACCTAATAAGATTTTAGAAACAAGTTTAGATATTAGAACAAATTTCTTATCAATAGCTCAAAAGAATGCAATTAATATATTATTAAACGATGTTAAATCTGCTACAACTGAATTAGTAGTTTCAGATCCAGTTTATATGGAATTAAATTTTGGAGCTAGTAATGGAACTGATTATAACTTTATTGATGCTGCAGGAGATGAATCTTACTTATATGTTGAGGTGGATAGAAATTCTAGAAGAGATTTGAGTTCAGTTCAAAAAGAAATAGCTTCTATATTCTTAGATTATTTTAACAACAATAATTTAGATTTAGGTCAACTTATTTCGTTAAAAGATTTATCTCAATTAATTTTAGATGTCGATGGGGTTGTTGAATTTTCAACAAGAAGAAATTATAAAGGAAGCACTATTATTAATAATCAATTACAATTAGCTTTATATAATCCAGTTTATCTAACATCTGATTTTACTACTACAGATCAAGATGTAAGATTAAAATATTTTCAATTCCCTTATTTTAAAAATTTATCTTTAGTATCGGAAAGAATTGAAGTAATAAGACAAGGTTAACATGCCAAATTATAACACAGGATATTGGAATTTTAAAAGTTATAACGTCTTTGACGTTGAGTCTTTATCTTCTTACGCTTTACCTCAAACACCCGTTAGATTTGTTCCTGGGAATTATGAAACATCTGATTTCAGTAACAAGTATATTTTATGGGACTTTGGCGATGGTTCAACAAAAGTAAACGCTTTTTCAGCTGAACATTATTTTTATTACCCTGGTACATATAGCGTTACTATGACGTTAATGTTATCATCAGGTAATACAGTTTTAGATTCATATAGAAAAGATATTCAAATATTAGACTTTGTAAGCAATAGTTTTAGATTTAAACCTCTTAGCGGTTTAAATTCTTTATATCTTTTTCTTACTGCAGGTAATGCATCACCTCAATTAACATTAGAAAGATATAACAGTTTACAAACTTACGGTAACAAATATTCATTCTTTTTAAATGCAAGTGGTAGTAATTCTTTATATTATGATATTACTAAGTTAGAAAAAGAACCTTACTCTCATTTATTACCAACTCATAGATTTTTTGAAAGAGAAGATGTTACTTTAGAAACAGGGTCTGTTTTTAGTGACACTATTGTTAATAAGGTAAATACAATTGATACTAATTTATATGGTAGACTTAATCAAAGTACTTTAGTTGAACCTACTTCTTCATCTGACAAAGGAGCATTTTTTGTAGGTACAAGTGGATCAGCTGACTTTTACTTTGTTGACGATACGGTAAACAATTCTACATACCATCTTTTAGCTACAGTAGACACATCTAATTTTCCTGATAATTATACCAAATACTATAACTTAAAATATGATTCAGATTTACCAGTAAAAAATAGTGATACTGCAAAATATAGTGTATTTGAAAATATATATAAACAACCTGACCTTATACATATTTCTTCTAACGGTATAGATGGTGAAGGTAAAAAGATAAACACTTTTAATATTAACCCTAGTAAATTTTTAGATCAACAAATTAGTTTTGTTGCTAAAACAAAGTTTAATAATTGGTATGATAGTAAAACACTACCTACTAATTTTAATTATAATTTTGATTTTGCAGAAAATGCTGTACAACTAAAGTTAGTAACTGCTGATAAGTTAACTTTAGTATCTGAACTTACAGATTACATAAGTTTCGATACTGAGTTGTTTAAAAAATACAGATTGGGTTGGGTAAAAGGTAGTTTTGTTTTTCCTACTAGTGCTTATAAACTTTGGAACAATACAGACTTTGATAACACAAATCAAATGTTTAGATTATCAGCTTATATGTATACTGATAGTTTTGAGTTATCTGGTACAAGTGATGCATTTCATTTATATCCTTCATCAGGTGTTAATAAAGTAGCTAAGATAAATGAAAATTTTGATATGTCTACTTACATGAAGGATTTAGCATTTCAGCCTTCAATATATAAAAGACCTCAAATATTTGATTCATTCTTTGGAACTATATTAGGTACTTTAAGTTCTGAAACTAATGCTATTGGAAAAAGAATATACGAAAAGACTTCTAATTTTATTCAAAATAATGTAAACATTGATACGTGTGACATAAGAAATTTATATGGTTATGCTTTAGAGTATAATGTTGACTTAGATGATTTTGCTTCTTCTAACTTATTAATTAACTACCCTGCTGATTTAAGCAGATTAGTTAATATATTTTCTATTAAAAAATCTTTATTATTCGGAAAAAGAAGTCAATATCAACTAAACTTTCATGATAAGTATAACTTAGCTGATAAACCAAATGATACCCATACAGCAGCTAAAAATTATAGAGATGGAAAAATATATGGCAACAATCTTGGTGATAGATTAGATATATTGGATGGCATTATTTATAAGAATGAAGATTATATTGTAGGGTATGAAACATTTTCAGAAAGATACACATTACTTAGAACTAATGTTAATACTATTCCTACTAGTAGTTATGCGTTAAGTTCGTTTAGTAAAGATTGGGGATGGGGATTAGTATTACCTAATGATTTTTACGATCAAAGTAATTTTGTTTACGAACTATCTTCTTACTATAAATTTTACAGATTTGTACCAGTTGTACCTGGTGATTGGACAAATAATATTATTAACTGGGATGATGTTTATCAAACTACTATTGATTTAGAAGGCGAAAATACATTATCTGCTTACTTACCATCTTATATGAGCAATTACAATATTGATACGTCCCCCTTAAAAAATTGGGATAGTTATGCTGGTGTTATAGAACAGAACTTAAATTATCAATTAAGCATAGGTCTTGAATTGTTATCAGCTAGCTAACTTATTAAATATTATCAATGCCAGTTAACACTATAGATAGATTTAGTGATTATAAAATCGAAAGATCAATTACCGTTTTAGGTAATTTATCCGATGCTGTAGATTATAATAATCCTCTAGATTTTAAATCCTGGCTTTCTTACTTTAAAAACAACTCGGTTTCAATTGAAACTTTTAAAAATTCCTATCAAAAATATTTAACTTCGTGGAATGTAGTTAAAAATACTTTTTTAATAAATCAAAACAACGATGTTAAACAGCAGTATATATCATTAGTAGAGCAAATTTCATTAGATGTATTTACTGAGCAGGAAAGAAAATTTCTAAGATCTATCGATTATAAAGATAGCGAACAATTAGATACTATCGTTCCCTTAGTTGCATCGAAAATAAAGTCACTTACTAGTTATTATAAAAACTTTAGAGAGACAGTAAAGACGCAACCGAGACGTAATAATATATTCTCTTCTAATATAGGTATTACTTCTTTCTTAACTAAACTAATAAGTGATCTGTTAAATTATAATTCAGATACTATCTCTTTAGCTCATCGTTTTGGAGCAAATAAGAATTTTGTACTTAGTAATGTTAACTATGTAATAGATGAACTTTATGATAATTATGATGATTACTTTGATTTAACTGCATCAGTACCTGCTTCGGGATATGAGTATGGAGGTAAAGAAAGAAACGATCAATGGAATAGCAATACTAATCCCTGGGATCCAGATTTGTTTATCAATTATGATAACTCAATAGTAAGAACATTATCATCTTACAATTATATTTTAGAAGATTTTATATCTAATCTTTCATTCCCAGTATCATTAAATTCAACTGATGTTGATTATCTTAAAAATAAAGATTTTATTAATCAATTAAATGATGGTAATACCGATAATTTAAACTTACAAAATAAGAAAGCTTTATTTGAAAAGTTTATTGGTACAGATTGGTATTATTTAACTGCAGGTGAAAATACTTCTGAAGCTTTATCTGGTAAATTATTAGAAGCTAAAAATATATCTCAAAATTATCTTAACAGAAACAATGTTAGTACTGCTACTTTACCTAACACTGCTTTCTTAGTAAGAGAAAAAGATATAGGTGGTTTTTATAAACCATCTAATTTAGGCACTTTAGTTTATAATGTTTTTAAATTTAATTATAATATAAATTATCAAGCTTTATCTGGTAACACTATTTACTATTTTCCAGACCCTACAAAATATATAGGTACATATGGTAATTCTAAATACACTAAATCTACTTTTGAAATATTTGATGTAAATGAAAATGCTTATATTGTTAACTATGATGTAAGTAACTCTGCAGCTTTTGGTTATATAAATGATAATTCATTTTATCTTAATTTTCATGGTTATGAAAATGTAGAAGAAAAAAATCAAATTTATTCTTCTGGTGTATCTAGAAATTATGATAAAGTAGATTTCTTCAAAGGTAAGGGTGATATATGGAGCAATAACGATATCTATAATATCAATAATAAAGCTCTTTACCCTATTGATGAAAGACAAAATTCATTATTAGTTGGTAATAATAGTTTAGTATTTAACTCAAGCGATATCTATGGAAATAGTATCGGCTTGCTAAAAAGTTCAACTAAATCTTTATTTAATAGTGTATCATCTACCTATAATAATATAACCCAAAGGTGTTTATTTTTAAGTAATGGTTTGTTTTTTATAAACAATGAACCATTTAATTATACATCTGCTATTGATGGGGATTATGGTGAGTTTATTTACGATATATTACCTAGTCAATCATTTACTACAAGTTTATGTTCATTGGGAGATTTAGAATTTACTACTGAAACCTCTAGTAGATTATATAACGGTAGCTTTGATATGCCTTGGTGTTTTACCTCGTCTATTTTTTATAATAGAGGTAATACTTACGATGGTGTATTTTATTCTACTTTTAATAATGTATTGTTACCTGATTCACCTAGCAGTGATTCACCTTCTTGGAATCAAAATATTCAAACTGTTTATTATAATAAGTTAGTTGATGGTGCTAGTGATATAAATGGTAACAGACCTAACTTTGTAAGAACAGCTACATTTTTAAGGTCTTTAAGTTCTGTTATAGATTGTGGAAGATTTGAGTATGTAAATCAATTAGACCCTTTCAACTTATCTAATGTAGAATTAAAACGTTTCGATAAAATAAAACATTACGGTACTATTTTAGAAGGTTTATCTACCCAATATGTAAATGAAGATGCTACTTCTAATAAATCCATTTATGATAAAAAGTATCAGTTATCATCTTATTCATACTTTAGAGATTTAAACAATAATGTAACACCATTATCTGCTTCACTTAGTGCAATATTTGTTAAATATTCAGCTAAGTCTGAAATATATAATGAGCTTAATAATAACATTATTAAACTTGATGTTGTATTTGATGTTTGTGTAATTGAAACTCCTAACTACCAGGTTATTGAGAAGATAGATTATGATTATAGCACAGGTAAGGTTCTAGCATTTAACAGCTCATTAAATTATATTAGTAGAATAACTTCTGGTAATACTCATATAGAAAAATTTGGTAATTTTTATTACCATGAAAAATCAAACACTATATTATTTCATAAAACATCAATTCATTCTGCATTATCTGCTACCAATTACAAATATCTTTATCCTACAATTTATAAAATGGAATTAGATAGTCTTAATTTAAGGCAAATATTTCCTAAGTCTACTAACTCATTAATATATAGAGAGTTATCTGCTTATAGTTTTAGATCTATTAATAATATCAACAGCAGTATAGTAGATGCTTCAGATCCATATTATAATGTTTATGAAGTAGATAGACCTGTTTTAACTTATGATTCAGAAACCAATACATATAGCTATGTTATAAAGAGTGTTGATTTATCAGATAGTATTGCGTTCTATTACCAGAATTATAAGTTTATTAACGGCAAGTTTGAAAATGTAGATAATGAAATATACTTCCAAAATTCTAGAATAAGAAATGAAAATTATTCCAACCCTCTAACAGCTAGTTTTATTGACTATAATTACTTAGACGGCACCCAGCAAAGTGTATGGCTTGAAAGTGAAGGTGTTTTGAAATTAGGAGAACAACAGTAAATATATATAATGCCTTCAACAATTAACACAGTTAAAGCAAATAATATAATCTTAGAAGATGTACTAGATCTTACTAAAGATATTATTATATCTGGTGAGTTTTCTTTCTTTGGTAGTTTAGTCAATGGAGGTGAAGGCTTTTGTGTTTTCTTATTAGATGCTAATTCATCTGGTAATGTTGGTAGCCCTGGTTCGGGGTTAGGTTTTGCACCCACTGAAGGTTTAATTGAGTATGAAGGTAATGATATATTTCTTGGTACTGATCAATCTTTACTTGGGGTAGCTTTTGATCATGTAGGGGATTTTTCTAGACCATTAGGAGGTCAATATACTTCAGGTACAGTTGACACAAGACCTAATTCAATTGGATTAAGATATGGTAATAGCGGTAATAAAAACTTTGATTATATTGACACTAGTGTTAATTTGATCAATTTTGGTTTAGATTTGTATGAAACTATTGGTTACAAATACCCTTCAGTTACCGCAACTCAAACTAAAACACCTACAATAACACCTACCAAAACTTTTACCAACACGATAAATTCAACTTTAACGTCTACACAAACAAATACAGTAACTAGAACTAAAACTCAATCTAGAACCAACACTCAAACAAGAACACCTACCCAAACATTTACCCCATCTAATACAAGTCAAGCTTGTTCAGTAGTAACACCTACACCAACAAGAACAATTTCACCCACTTTATCTCAAACTAAAACATCTACCCCTACAAACACACCTACTAATTTTGCAATTAATCCTATTCGTAAAGCATTTAAAGTAAGAATTACCAATTACGGAAAGAAGGTTATTGTATATCTAAGAAACGATGCTTATTCTAACTTTATTAAAGTTTATGAATATAATAATCTTAACTTAGAAATGCCATTATCTGGTAAAACTAAAGTAGGGTTGTCTTATGCTACAGGAGTTGATACTTCAGCTTTTCACATTTATAATTTTTCAGTTAATGGTATTGGTTATGAAAATCCTTTTACACCTACACCCACTGCTACAAGAGGGTTAACACCAACAACTACTTTAACCCCTACATTGACCAATACAATTACGGTATCTTTAACTCGTAATCACACATCAACGCCTACTCAATCTAGAACAAATACAAGAACTAAAACCCCTACACAAACTTATACACAATTTGCAACCCCTAGTAAGACTAGAACCAATACAGCTACCCAAACTAGAACAAGTACTCAATCTAGAACTGCTACACAATTTGCTACTAGAACACAAACACCTACCCAAACCAGAACATCTACTCAAACTAGATCTAATACACCTACTCAAACACAAACTCCTACCAATACAAGAACCCCAACCCAAACTCAATCACCAACCAAAGCTGTATCATCTCCTTTTGTTACTGAAGCAAATGCTACTTACAAATTTGTATTTGAATCAAATTGGGTTCAAGCTGATAGCGCATCAGCTGCAGTAAATGTATTAATTAATAATGCTAGATTTGGATTTAATAAAAATAATACAACAAGTAACCTTCTTAATTTAAGATCTACATCTAATCCAGGTGGTGTCGTAAATGATTTTGCTAATACTTACTTTAGAGCATTTTTCTTTAACAGTGATGCCAATACTGGGCAGACTCAAGGTGAATCAGCTCCTGATGGCCAATCAAGTTGGTTAGGTATACCATTTGTAGAAAATAAACAGCTATCTAGTAACCCTAATACAGATTATAGAAAAGGTATATCTTCTAATATATATCAAGCATTACAACTTTTAGTTAGTACAGGCTCATCATTAAGTGCTACATTGTTAGATATTGATAAGGAAGATAATTCATTAGACTCTGCTGGTACCAATTATAACATTTGGGGTATAGACGGTTTATCGTCTGACTATAAAACACCCACGTTTGATTTAAATTCAAGTGATTTGTATGTACCTAATTTTAACAATACAGGTAATATTTTATATAATACAGATTATATTGAAGGTACAATTACTAAAGATAACTTTTTATTAACACCTGATAATTACAGATTAATACCTAATGTTAGGTATATAATTGTTAATAATAATGAGATAGGTATAACATTTAGTTATTGTTCAGAATTAATTTTCTACTCAGATACAGCTAACCAATCTTCTTATTGGGGAGCAAGATTAACTTTATTTACTAGAGCCAGACAATAATGGAAACATCAATCTATATAACAAACTCAACAGATTATTCAGTACTTAGTGCTGCTGTAGCATCTGGCTACTATTTTAAAAACCCTGTAGATTCAAGCAGTGACTATTACACTAACACAGCAGAAAGTGTTACGTTTACTTCTGATACATTTGCTCAATCATTTTCAGGTTACGAGTTTAATAGTAATGAATTGGTTTACAAAAGAACGACAACTGTTAATTTGAGCAGTGTCAAATATAGTGAGTATAATACAATTGTATATAATTTATCAGGTATCAATGATAGTAATAATACAATTGTAAAAATTGTATTTGAACCATTATCCGGAATATATCAGACTGTAACTTATAATGGTGAAAGTTTAGAGTTTGATAAAGGGTTGCCTTACAAATTTGCTATTGGAGGAAATACTAATAACAACCCTAAAAATATTCTTTACCCGTATGATTATTATCTTAAAGATGAAGATGGTGAAGAGAAAACATTTACATCTAGATTCTCTGCATATAGACAAGATGGTTTAGTTGATGAATATGTAATTGATATTTTAATTGCAAGGGATAGTGTATATAATATATCAGATAAAATGAATCTGTTAGATTCACAAACGTTACCTTTATCATCTAAAGATCCTATTGTAAAGATTGAATTAGAGAATCCTAATTATGTTAACAATTTTGTTTTAAGAAGATTTGTAACTCCAACTCAAACTAGAACCATTACACCATCGCAAACTCCAGATGCTACACCTACAAGAACACTTACACCAACATTTACCAGAACAAGATCTCAAACTCCTACAGCAACTAGAACTAAAACTCAAACTAGAACAAGATCACAATCTCCAACCCAAACAAGAACAAAAAGTAGAACCTCTACCCCAGGAGCAACACCAACAAGAACAGTATCTCCTTCCGAATCTAGAGCTCCTAGAGTAGCAGTACCTCCTACACCTCCTCCATCTAGTCCTCCTAAATGTAATAGTAAAGAGGTTTGGATATTTTATAAGGGTCTTAATAGTAGTATTGACCCGTCTACTGTTACTTTAGGTTTAAGATATAAAGCTAACAATGTTATTAGTAGCTTTGGTGTACCTTTAGAAAAAGTAACAGGTGAAAATATTGCTAAAGTTAAAATACCTGTAGATTATTCTTTATATAACCTACAACCCTTTGTTAACTTTACTAGTGATGACCCTATTATTACAGTTACTAACTGGGTTACATCAGTTGAATGCTCTTCATCACCTGTAGATACTTTTAACCCACCTGTTATTGAAACACCACCTCCAGTTGAACCACCTCCAGTATCAAACGAACCGCCTGTTATACCACCCGTTATACCTCCACCTGAAGAACCACCTATAATTGTACCGCCTGTCAACCCTGTGGTGCCAGACGAACCTTTACGAAGTGTTTTCTCGTTTGGTTTTGGAAATGTCGTTGAAGGACCTATTACTTGTAATATTGCTTTACCCGGTGAGGCTGATCAAATAATTACCGGTGGGGTATGGAATGTAAATATAGATGTTAACTACATTGTATTTGTTTCTTCTTTAGATATTACGCAACTTAGAAGAAATATTATAAGCCCTGAAGATAACGAAGCTAAATTTATTTTACCCGATGGTGGTACTCATCTTGAAGCAGGTACATTTAGCCAGAGAGTAAATTACACTACAATTCCTGTAGGTACAGTAGCTTTATCTATGGGTCCTCCTATACAATTAACAACTCCATCAGTTAAAGATTTATCACCGTTGATTACCCAGGCTACTTATATAATCTATAAAGTAGACATTAAAAATGAAATTGATGATTTTGATGATTATTATAGGCCTTGGAATGAAGACTTTAGTAACCCCTGCAAAATTCATAGAGATTGGGATTTAGATATAGTAAAAAGAGATTATCCAGACTTTGAAAAATTTGTAACTGAAGAAGGCGGAAGATATCCAATTGCAAAAGCTCCTAATCAAACATATATTCAAATTGAACCTCTTGTAAGTTATCAACAATGGGAAAAAGATAACTATCCATTCACACATACAGTAACTAGAAGTTAAAATGAACGACGATAAGACTAAAATATCAGAAGAAGAAAAGAAGCAACAGATAGAAAAAATGTGGTCTGATTATGAAAAGAAAGATCAATTTGTAGATGATCCTTTTTATTTCACTAACCCAGACGAAGACTATTACGATTGATTTATACAGCTCATATATAAATTATCTTATATATGAGACAAGTTTTTTCCTTAGAATTAATTCGTAATTTACATCTAGCCAGGTATGTATATTTCAATGAAGAATTTCAAGAAGTGTACGCCTGGTTTAATGGTCCTCAAATTAAGATATTCGATTTTACCGGAGAAGAAGTAGGTCATACTACTATCATTAACGAACAAACAAAGTCAGAATATAAACAAAACGATGATATTGAATACAGAGATGTAACCACATCTATTGATAGTATCGTACGACAGCTTTACGTCGAATCGGATAATGAGTAAATTCGAAAATGATTTAGCAGAGGTACTTGAAACATTAATAGAACTCGACGATATAGAAGAAATCGAAAAGGGGTTTTCATTATTTTGTTACAACAATCACCTTATGCCAGGTTCAGATGAATATGAATTAGTATTTAGTTACCTGTCAATGGCATTAAATGCTAAAATGAATGCTTCAATTATAACTAAACTTAGAGTATTATTAGACGAATATGAGTGATCAATTAAAGATAGGAGTTAAACAACTTAATAACGCAGCAGCTGAATGGGGTGATGGTAATTTTTGTTCTATTACTTCGTGGCATAATGAAGAAGGAGCTGATATAACCTTTCATAACATACCTTCTATATCTGTAGATAGTACACAATTGTATGCATTACTTGCAGTGCTTAACAATTACATAATGGTAAATAATATTAAGCCTTCTGGTTTATCATTTATGCCAATGCAGCCTGCTCCTGCACCTACCCCTCCTCCTACACCAGAGCAACATAAATCAGAACCAGCACCAGAACCAATACCTATTAGTCTTGAAACTATGCCTGTTGAACAACCACCAGAGACAAAAGATGAATTCTCAGGTATCATTCCAAATGAGGATGTTCTTAATAAGAAAAAGACAATTAGGATTGCTAGTTTAGAAAAACTTATTAATGAAATTTTAGGTTTTGGTGAATATCTAGATAAAGAATGTGAAGCATTATACCCTATAGTACTAGAGCATGAAACTAATAGAGGGTCAGATGAAGCTTCACAAAAAATTCAAGCTGAGTTAGAAAGACGTCTTGATCTTATCAATTTCGTTCGTAATATGTTTAAAGAACAAATTGAATCTAAACTCATTTATGAAGATGCAAATTAAAGCTTTATTCGCAACGGTAGCTGTTGGTGAAAAGTATAGTAAATTGTGCCTAGACAGCATTAAAACGTTCGATAAATGTGGGTATGACAGTGAGGATGAACTTGTTATCATAACAGATCACGTTGATCTATTCAAAGATGTAAATTGTAAAATAAAACTCACTGTCATGCCTTATTATCTACCTCAAGGTTGGCCTGTAGTAGATAAAGATAACTTTAGACAAAATACTATTGTTAAACATCTCTTATTGATTGATGCTTTAAAGAGAGATACGACTCATAATCTATTTGTATGGTATGATAGTGATACATTTCCTTGCGTTAAAAGAGAAATGTTAGAAAAATATACATCTCACCCTGCAGGTATATATTATAAAGATTGTCATAAGTTTAATAAAGAAGAAGAGATTATTGAGCATCATTTATGGCAAAGAGGTGAACGTTACTACAAAGATGGGGGTCGGTTTATAGGTGAGGTGTTAAAGTCGCCTCAAATTAACTTAGCTAAATGTGAAGATAATAATCTAGCCTTTCCTGTAGAGACTTGTATTATTATCAATAGAGATTTAGATGATTTAGAGTATAAAGCTAAAGAAAATAAATTCTATGTAGTTACCCATAACTTAGTTAAGTATTGTTTAACTAATTATCTTGATGACAATTATGGAGAGTCATTTGAGTTAAGTTTGACAATTGGTAATAGTTTTGGTGAAGTAAAACAAGCTCCAGTCATTCCAACCTTCTGTGACTTTCATACATCACCAAGTAGAAATTTTGAGCAAGATAGAGAGTTCTATAAAGACATGCCAATGTTTAAAGAGTATTTAGCTTAACGCTTTTCAAACAAAGTAATATCTTCGAGATATTTAGACTTAATAATAAGACCATTCATATCTTCTTTATCTAATATCTCGAATGCATCTTTATATGTATTAAGAATAGGTTTACCTGCTACATTAAACGATGTATTTAACAACACAGGTATATGTCCTTGATTAGATACTTCAGTTAAAAGATCATACATTAACTCATTCTGTTCTCTTGTTACTGTTTGTATTCTAGCTGTACCGTCTTCATGAGATATACTAGCTAAATCATCTCTATATTCTTCTCTGACAAAAGCAGCAAAGTTCATATGTCTACTCTCACCTTCCCAATCAAAGTAAGTCGATACATCTTCTAGTCTAACTATAGGAGCAAAAGGTCTGAAGTACTCTCTATGTTTAACTCTGTTGTTAAGTATATCTTTCATACCTTTCTTAGGTGAACAAATGATTGATCTATTACCTAATGCTCTAGGCCCATGCTCAGCTCTTCCTTGAACCACTCCATAGATACTATTTTGGTTAAACATCTTATTAACTACATAAGATATATCTAACGGAGAATTATTTCTAAGCATGTAGTAAAAGATATTATTATCATCATATACTTCTTCACCAGCATATGTTAAATCAAAAGATATCATTGGTCTTAAATGATCTAATACTAACCCTGTACTTAACCCACAATCAGATGAATTAGGAGCAACATAAACATCTTTACCAATAACTTCTCTTACATACTTTCTTACTTTGTTATTGTATAAGATGTTCATAGCACACCCTCCAGTTAAGCATACATTAGTTTTATATTCATCGATTAAAGGTTTAATCTCAGCAAAGTGTAACTCTTCAAATACATATTGACTAGTTGCAATTAGATCTTTTGCTACAACACCCTTTAACCTATTGTTAGGGTCAGGTTCATTATCATCTCCATAAGCAAAGCTTACATTTATTTTCTTACCCAACTCTTCCATGAAGAGTTTAGCATCTGTTTCAACACAATACCAGCCTGCTCTATTCCATCTCTTATAATAATCTTTTAATGGTTCAATCCAATCTTCTCTTACACTACCATAAGAGCAATAACCCATAAGCTTACCTGCATATGTTAAACAAGCTTTACCATAATCTTTTATAAAAGTTATATCATCAATGAAGTACCCTAGATAGAAATACGGATTACCATAATCATTGAAATTAAACATTACGGTTTTAACATGATTTTCTTTAGGTTGAAGTTTATCAAAATAATACCCTATGTTCCATCCATCGTCACCTCCACCATCAAAAGAAAATACTAATGCTTTATTAAATGAACTTTGATAGAATGTACCTGCAGCGTGTGATTTATGATGATAAGCAGCCCATCCATTACCGCTAGTCATCTCTGTATCTGAATTAACCTCAATAGTATTATAATCTTTATCAATTCTTATTTGATTATGTTCAGTTAGTTCGGTATTGAACAAAGGACCAATTTGTTTATTACCCCAATCAGAGTTAATAGTTCTTATTAAATCAATCTTATCTATTCCATATTTTTCTTTTATGTAATGTTTGATTAATTTAGTCATGTAATCTCCTCCCATCATGGTACAGAAATTACACCAGGCTAAGTTCTTATAATTGAAAAGCCTCTCTAGTTCTATTGCAATAATTTCCCCTTTATTATATATTGTGATGCCAGCGTTATGGCCTCCTGATATACCTACTATAACTTTATCATGCACATATATACTTATCCAAATAATTAAATAATTAAAGTGTTAGGTTTTATACGATTTTTTGTTATCTGGGTTAGTGAGAACTTATCTATCCCTTTTTGGACAGTAGGTCATATTCACTTATCTATTAAAGATTATCATATAACAGAAGCTTTATTAGCTAGTTTAGCATTACATCTTATTGTAGGTATTGGGTTCTTTATGTCGTATAAAGATTATTTAGCTGATCAAAAAAATGAAAAGAAAAATTAAATCATTCAAAAAGTTTTATAAAGATGAAGATGAAACTGTCTTCTCTGGCCCCGGTGAAGAAGAAGCTCGAATCAAAGGGGAGATAATGCGTAAAAATATAAAACAACAACCCGGTGCTGATAAAGCTCCAGATATAAGAAACCAACCTGGCCCTAATTATACCAATCAGCCATCCTTACCAAAGATATCATACAAAAGAAAATCTAAAGTATTACAGCCGGGAATTCGCAAGACTGATGTGTAAATATGCGTATGTACGAATACAGAGCGAAGATCACGAGAGTGGTTGACGGTGATACTCTCAAGGCTTTAGTCGATGTAGGGTTTAATATGCATCATGATGTTACCTTAAGATTATATGGCATTGATTGTCCTGAAACTAGAACAAAAAACTTGGAGGAGAAGGAAAAAGGATTCGAAGCTAAAGCTAGAATGATTCAATTACTTGAAGCTTGCAACTATGAAGTTAACATTAAATCGCATGGTGTTGATAAATATGGTAGATGTTTAGCTGAAGTTGTATCGATTACTTCGCATGGCGAATCAAAAAATATTAATCGTGTTCTTCTAGACGAAGGTCTTGCTGTCGATTATTATAGTGGTAAGAAAAGTTGAAGTTATTAGTTTGTCATTATAATAAACGTATATGACAACAATGACAAACACAAACTACGATGGAACCACCACAACCTACATGACCGGACGTCCTATTGACTACGCCAAGCGAGTCGAAGGCAATCCTCAGCGTATTTTTGCTGAGTTTGAAGTCGGTGCTGATGGATCATTGCATGTTGTAGAGGCTCACGGAGAGGTGAAAGTTAATCAATTCGCTTCTCGTATTAAGAAGCTTCGTGCCCGAAGCGTTCATCGCGTTCTGCGTAATGCAGGTATCAAGCGTACGTTGACTGTCAATTGATAGTTGACTAATTAGAGAGCGTCCCTATCTTAAACATATGAAATGCATTACTTGTTCTAACGATATTGAGCAACCTAGAGTTGAGTTCGGAATGAAAACTTGCAAAACTTGTGCGTTTAGAGGTGGGGACGTTGCTCGTTATAAAGGTGTGATGAACTGGACGCACAAGACAGCACCAACTATCCAAGTCATGTCAAGTGAATGTTATGACGAGCAGAAGAAATATTATAAGCCTCAGGGTGCTAGATCAGCTGTAAAGAACTTTTCTAAGCATCTGTGCGCTTAAATAATTATATGGCGAAAATAAGCTTTTTTACAGTAGATAGATCTATAACTGTAAATCATCTTAACGGGGGATTTCTTAGCTACTTTCCAGATTTCATTGCTTTTTCTATAGATCATGAACATTTAAATCATGATATTTACTATCTATCTTCTAATAGACTTCACCATAAAAAAGAAGAAGTACCTTTTACTGGATCTTTTACCGGAACATATCAAGGATCTTATAATCAAGGCCCGTATATAAAACTAAAAATGAGTTTTAAATTTGAAGATGGATTGTTAAGGGATAGAGATCTTATCAGTTTTGATATGTCTTAATTTTTTTTAGTTGAAAAAGTAGGGAGAGTCCCTAATATATATGTATGTTAATTGAAAATAGCTTAGTCAGCTTAGACAAATTGGTCGGAAATAAAATCGAAGGTTCTTCTATCAATGATGTAATGGATGCTGGAGGTTTTAATTTTGAGGTAGTAGAAGAGAATCTTGGGGCTTGGGATGTTGATGGAGCAGATAGTTGGAAAGTGCTCCGAAGAGGTCACGGAGGTGATGTTATCAACGTTGTAAGAGATTCTTATCAAGTCATTCAGAATAGAGAGATTCTAGAGCCATTTGATGAAGTTCGTCGTCAGTTTAAAGCAGAATGGTCTCAGTGCGGTGTTATTGGCAAAGGTAATAATATTTGGGTAAGTGCAAAGCTACCTGAAGAGCTGCAGCTTAAGAGTAATAGCCAAGATAAACTTTGCGGTTATATCATGGCCATTCTTAATCATGATGGTACAAGAGCAGATGCGGTCTTTCCATATGTTGATAGATTGTTTTGTAACAATCAGTTTAATACTGTAGCTAGATCAGCAAGAGGTATGACTATTATGCACCGTTCTAATTATGAACAACGTATTAATGTATTGATGAATAGTTTTAAGAAAGGTATCGAAAAGAATATTGAATTTGTTAATACCGCTGATGCTCTAGACTCACAGAAGATCTCTCGAGAAGAGCTAGAGAAGGTAGTCAGCCGATTGTTTCCAGATAAGAAGGTTCGTAACAAAGGAGAAGAAGTACTCCTATCAGGAGAGACGTCTAGGAATCGAGTCATTGAGCTGTTCTCTAACGGCGCTGGAAACAAAGGAGAAACTCGTTGGGATGCTTTCAATGCTGTTACTGAGTATATTGATCATCATCAGGGAGCAAAGCGGATAAACAATGCAATCTTACGTGACGGTCAGAGCGTGCTATCATCAGATAGGATGCGCAGAGGGTTTGAGCGACGATTCATGAATAATATGGTTGGCGGTCAAAGTAACAATCTAAAACATTCAGCCTTGAAACTGCTTAGCGGTAAGCTATAATAGTTGCATGATCGAAAAACGATATATAAGCGGGCTGCTCTTTGAGAGAGCAGCTCATTTTTATAAAGATGATCATAATCATCTTAAAGTAAGAGTGTTCGAGCGATATAAAGAACAAACTCATCTAATATATGCTCATTACTTTGATGATAAACTTCTTTATATTGGAGAGAGTTCAGTGCATTTTATTAAACGAATGAAATGTTATTGTAGCCATCCTGGTGCAGCTAACGTGCGGGTAAGAGATTATGTTAATAGTATCTTTCACGGTAATCATCGCGACCCTGATCTATGTACGTTTGTCCATATACCTAAAAAGAAACTAGTTATCAATGAAGAGTTATCAATCAATCCATATGTAGCTATAGAGCAAGAATTGATAAATATTCATAAGCCAGTATTGAATAGAAAAAATGTCCACGGAAAAAAGAACATCTCTAATAGAGGACGGTATGAGTATAAATCCTATTAAATTATACGATTGGTTGAATAGGCAAATTATTCTTAGAAGGCCTACTATGGACGATTATGATGCAGGTTTTACTGATTGTTTAATTGCTATCAAAGAACAGATAGGTGATGAAATGAACAATAGTAAACACTACAATGGTAATTCAGATGTCAAGGAATAGTCTTAAATCTTCTTCTGATTTAAATCTTCTTTCTAATAAGCCAAAGTAGTCTAGCATCTTAACTGGGTCTTCTATACCATTCTTTTTCTCTATCCAACAACCGTGTATTGTATTACACAACTTACCTATAGGGTGGTTTCTTTCTACCCCTATAGGTTCCATCTTAGCATGACGACCGGCCATACAAAAGAATAAACTCTCTGGTACAACAGCTAAGTTTAACTCTTGACATCTATAAGAAAACTTATCCCATATATCGATTAAGTCTTTCATCTTGGAGGAGTTTTTGTATATCATTTTTGTTTCAACTGCTAAGACAGCATCAAGTAAATCTGGATAGATCAAATCACCCATAGCTTTTACTCTTGGACCAGTACTTGGATGATTATGAGGCTTACTTAGCTGATCATTAACTGTATGGTGAGGATAAAATGTAGCATAGAATATTTCATATTCTGAGTTGAGCATATCTTCATAGCTCTCTTGATCCCATCCAGAAAAGAAACCATCACAATCTTGATAAAAAACAACATCATAATCTTTTTGATAAGCTAACTTGATAGGACATCTTTTAAGATTAAAATTAAACATACCTCCAAGCATAGTTTTATCATCAGGAAAGTTTGTAACAAAATCTTCTATAAACACTCTTGGATTGTCATTATACTCTTCGTAGTATTCAGGTTCATCAGTGACAATTAGAACATCGAAGTTTGTATACTTCATTGTTGAATCTATTAGTATCTTAGATCTGAACTTATATCTATTAGACTGAGCCATTGATCCATCTAAACACAAACTTGCTACAATTGTCTTCATTCATTCCTATTTAAGGAATATTCCGCCTTGATCAATATAAGGAAGGAGCATATAATCGTTGTATGTTAGAATTAAATTTTAATCAGACTGATCTTTTATCTGTAGAGAATATCGAGATTCCAGAGCGCTTCTACAGGCGTATGATGACTGGCATCGAAACAGTAGACGAATTTCTTCATGAAGGTTTCTTGCCTGGCTCAACTATGACATTGACTGCTGCAGCTGGCTGTGGTAAGACTACGTTCATGATACAATTACTAGAAGGTCTTACAAAGAACGGATACAGCGTTGGATATTGCTCAGGCGAAGAGAATATATATCAGCTAGCTATGACTTGTAGACGATTGCAATGTACTAAGCTTCAGATTGCTAATAAGACTGATGTAGATGAGATTGTTAAGCTGACTAAGACAAATGACTTTCTAGTTATTGATAGCTTTCAAGCTTTGACTACTAGAAAGAAGATGAACAGCTTAGAGAAAGAACGTTATGCGTTGATGAAGCTAGTTAAAGCTGCTCAAGAGAATGAGTGCTGTGTTTGTTTCATTATGCATCTTACTAAGGCAGGCAAGCTGAAAGGTACTACGCTTGTTCCTCATACTGTTGATGCTAATCTTAATATCATGATTGATGCTGAAGTAGATGATCAAGCCAGACGTATTTGGTTTTCAAAGAACAGATTTGGACCTACTAATGAATTGACTCTTATGATGACTCATTCAGGCTATGATATGTATAGCAAGGTTGTTGCTAAAGAGAACAAATATGTTAGTAAGAAAAATCAGAAAGAGGTTATCAAAAACGATCTTAAAAAGAAGAAGCTTGATAGTGTTAATGTTAATCAGATATGCAGTCAATATAAAGTAAGTGTTGTGTATGCTAATTCAGCATTACGTGAGTTAGTTGCTGAAGGATTGTATCGAAAGATTGGACGAGGTGATGGAGCTTTATGGCAGACATGTCGTAATAGTTAAATGAAATATAATATGTAATAATATGAAATACGATAAAAATATACTACAAAATATTCAAGCTTCTGATGATAGGATTCCTAAAAGGATTTATAAAGATGAACCCCTTACTATTGAAAAACTAAAAGGTATCAATCAAAAATATATTGGAGGGGGAATGTCTCAAAACTATTTTGCTATTCCTTGGTTTGAATATTATTTTGATAATCACAAATTTCAATATATGGTAGAGTTCGGTAGTCAAAAAGGATGTCTAAGTACATATTTTGCTAATTATGCAGGTGTGTGTGAAGATATGTTTTTTGATACATATGAAATTAATCCTGATAAGGATTGGAAAAATAGAACTCTTGAAGGATGTGGTCATTGGTTTGAAAAATTAGCTGATATTTCACCTTACATAAATTACTTTCATGATAATGTTTTTAGTGAAAGTACTATGCGTCATGTATCTGAAAACATATCGCAGTTTAAGTCACTAATATTTTGTGACGGTGGTGACAAAGCAAGAGAGTTTAACACATATGCTCAATTCTGTAAAGTAGGTGATTGTATGATAGTTCATGATTGGAATGTTGAATTAAAAATAGAAAACATCAGTCATGCTGTTCAGCAATACGGGTTTGAAAAAGATGAACCTTTTGCTTCTTCTTCTGATAATTTAGGTACATGGTTAATGCCTTTTATAAAGACTAAATAATTAAATGTCAGAGAAAGTACCAAGAATGGCTCCTATTAACAACCAAGGTGATGGTGAGGTTTATACTCAGTATCGCCAATGGCCTTTTAATAGCACTAACATGGGTTCTAATAAGAGTGAAGGTACAAATGGTCAACCTGCTAATGCTTATCCAGGTGAAGAAGATGCTGAAGATATAGGAGATAATATAATGATAGGTACACCTGATGAATTTAAACGTTCAAGAATTAAAAGAGGTATACTTTTAAGAAATAATAAAATAATTTGGGACACATATGGGGCTTATCACGGACGTTTACACAGAGCATATCAGCAAAAATATAATAAAAAACCTTTAACATATGACTATTATAATTTAAGAGTAAAAGGTGATCAAGTACATCCTATGCGTTATCAAAAAGTAAAACCTTTTAAAAGCATTGCATTAAGTACCGATGAAATTAATAGTTTACAAAAGTTACTTCCACAATTTGAAGTTGTAAAAGGGTTTAGAAAAGAAATTGAAGATAAAGACTTAATACCATCATTTATGAAATTTTATCAACGTGGTAAAAAGACATTTCAAGATTTATTTACCCGGGGTAAACAAGGTGATGAAGAAGAAAGAGCTTAACCTCCGTTCTGATTAATTTTAATAATTTGTATCTCTAAAGATTGAAGTTGTTTTTGAATATCTTGAATGGCTTTAGTATTAATATCTACTGATGATTGAAGTGATTTAATTTCTATAATTTGTTTTTCAATTTGATACATTGATTGGGTCATTCTATCAAAATCTTCTTTAGATGGAAAGAGTGATTGAAAATAAGCAATCAAACCAATACCAAATATTGGAGCAGCTTTTAAAAAGTTATCTAAATTATTAAATCCTATTTTACTATCACCCGTGTTAGCCATTTATTTATATTTAATGTAAATCGTAAGCTAATTCATCAGGTACGTCAACAAAAGAAAATGCTTCATAACCTAATTTATCGCAGAATGGCTTTAATCTTTCTGATACTTCTTCTCGCATACCGCTAGGCACAAGTTTCATGTTAGCTGTGTTACTACCTCTTCCACTACTTACATGATTAGGTCTAAAGTCTTTTTCCTTTTTAGTATCAGAATATATATCATTTCTTACTGCATGCACGTCAAAGTCTGATTTGAATATATTAAAATCATCTTGATTGATTTCAATATTATAATGCTTTACCAACTCTAAAAAGTAATCATAATTCTCATGAAAGTCTTCATACTTTACATGGATGTTATTATCTTTATTATTATCTAATAATGATAAAAACCTATCATACATACTACTAATATCGTTTAATTTTGCAGCAGCGTTATTTGGATTGACTCTTACCTTTTTGTTAACAGGGTCAATACTATCAACATGAAGCATAGATCCAAATACACCATAAGGGTGTCTTAACAGCATAATATTATGAGGCCCATAATTAGATACATCATCAGAATGAATCATCATCGGATGCACTAAACTACACTTGAAGCAAACGAACCGTCTAAGAAAAATATTCAAGAGAGTTCCTCCGCTTCTAGGTAAAGCAAATATATTAATTTGCCCAATAGGGTTGTTTGGATTTAATACTGTCATTATTATAATTTATTTACTACAAAATTATCAAATTTAAACTGTTGTATTTTTGTTACCTTTTCTTATATTATCTGATGCCCATAACGGTTGAAGATTAGTGTAATGATTCATTAGATGTAGTTCATCCGTTTTAAAAGATGAACAAGGTCTGATATGATCTATATGCCATTCACCCATATTGTCCCAGCTCATTCCTTCAATGAATAAACTCTCTATATGCTTTACAGCTTCTTTAAACGAACAACCTAACAAATCTTCTGTGGTACTATTCTTCTTAATTGCCACTCTTTGACCTTTAGCATGATTACGAAACGCAGCATAAACAGCACCTCTTAATTTTAATCGTTTATACCATAAGGAGTTTTTGTTCTCTCTTTTCTTCTTGCATCTCTCTGTCTGTTCTTTTCTAGCAGCCTCTTTATAAGCAGCGTATCGTTTAGGATCTTTTCTTAAATTTTCTCTATAACGTTTCATGTTAGCTAATTTCTTTTCGTGTGAGTAATTTTTCATATACTCATCACCTTTAGCTCTTATCTTTTTCCTAATCTCTGGATCAGCATATCGTTCTTTAGCATATGCAATACGTTTATCTTTATTTTTTTGATAATCTTCTCTTTGTTTAAATCTAATTCTTTGAATTAAGCTGCTAGTAATTAATATAGTAATATAGTCCGAGGGTAGTTTAAATAATAATATCATCGCATAAGTATTTAAGCTCTCACGGCGTCTTCCTCATAATAATATATCATCGCAAATCATATATTAGCCGTGAGAGCTTTTTCTTGTCTTATATTAGATAGTTCATATAATGTATGTATGAAGATAGAATATAATAGAGATTTAAAGAGAGGGTTCCTTTTCGTATGCACCGGGAATGTTCTGCGTTCCAAAACAGCTGCGGCTCTTGCCTGCAATAAAGGATTATCATGTGCATCTGCAGGATTTGAGCCCTGGAGATTGCAATATGAACTTAATGATTTTAGGTATTTAAGTTATTTTAATCATGGTAGTAAAAAAGATATTGTCATGGATAAAGATGCTTATGAGTTTTGTGCAAGCAAAGATGTAAAAGATTGGGAGATAGAACCTGAACAACAAGAGCTTACTCCAGAGCTTATTAATGAAAGTCAAATTGTTATTTGTATGAATTATAGAGAGCATTATCCAATGATGGAGAAGTTTAAGATGAAACATAACATCAATCCCCATAACATTATGTATTGGGATGTACCTGATATTAGAAAAGAAGAAGGTTGGAAAGGCTTTGAAGATAATCTTGATTATGGTGAGAAGAAAGATATAATCAATATGGTTAAAGATAGAATTGACTCACTTTTAAGTTAAATATTAATATGGGACTACATAAAGTAAAGATAATTTACCCGGGGTATAAAACGTTCGAATTTAATCGATTTGGTAATGGTGATTGGGATTACTTTTGGACTAAATTGAAAGAAGAATGGCAATCACCTATTCATGGGTGCGCTACATTTAAAGATGCTAAGATCAGACCTTTCTCTGTCAATGACTTTGTTATGGTAGATGATAAGTATTATCGTTGTATGTGTCCAGAAGGTATGGTAGAAGTATCTAAAGAGTTCGTTGATGAGATAGAAAATAAAATTCGTAATCATTATCTAGTACTTGAAAGAGATGAACATTTTTGGGCTAAACTTGAAGTGTTTGATGAACTAGAAAGAACAAAAAAGAAAGTTATACAGACATATGAATGCGCAGAAGTTTAAAAAGATAATGGCTGAAGTCAGAAGTGAAATGAATAAAATTTCTGAAATTCAGGAACAATTGTTTATGAACACAATGAAAGCTGCTCTTATAAAAGAAGAAAGCGATGCTTATTTCTTTGCTTGGGACTATTTGTATAATAGTAAAGATGATGAGCATTTTGCAAAGACTTCTATGGATAATTTACTAAAATCATTACATGAAGAAGGACATAAGTTATCTCGCTATACAAGCACTAACTAATCAGTTAGCTGATAAGATTAAAGATAGTGGTAATGACTTCGATTGCATTGTAGGCATTGCAAGAGGAGGCTCAGTACCAGCTACTATGTTATCTTATCAATTAGAAATACCTGAAGTAAGACATATTCAATTATCTTCTTACACTGAACAACAAAGAGGTAATGTATGGATGGATGAATTAGATAATAATATCATTCAACATATTAAGCTATCATACGCGCATGTTCTATTAGTTGATGATCTTTCTGATTCTGGTCAGTCTTTCGACTTCTTGACGACAAAGTTTCAATGCAACGGCATTCTTCATAAAACTGCTGCTCTATATCTAAAGACCGGGTCAGAGTTTCGACCTGACTTTTACTCAGCTGAGGTGCCTCAAGATCTTTGGCTAAACTTTCCTTGGGAGCATTCTCGAATGTAATCTCTTGAGGTGTAAAATTATGATTACTCTTCAATGGTAGACAGCACGTACCATATATTGCAACACATAAACCAGTCGCAGTCGTTATCATGGCCTTTGATATACCTGCTGATAGGGATTGAACATCTGTTCCCGTTAGTTGTAGTGCTTGAAATGTGTCTATCATTCCTAATACAGTACCTGTTAATCCTAGCATCGGAATTACTCCTATCATAATATTAGTAAAGCCTTTAGAGTATTTCTTACTCATTAAGAATAATGTAATAAAGAAAGTGCTTCCTAGTATAATCCAGTTTGTTATACCTCCTACGTTCCAATAGTCGAAGCAATATTTTAAGTAATTCACATATTAATATATGTTTCAATTATTAAGATTTGAAGGACATTCGTCAAAGATTTTGAAAACATCTTGTATTAAACGGATATAATTATAATTAGTTATATGGGTCTCTTCGATGAAATTAAAATTCCTATCTCTTATCTTAAACACGATTTAGATAATGATCAGATTAAAGTTTTAAAAGAAGCTGATAAGAAGTTCTTTCATGCTCATACTAAAGACTTAGATAACTCAATGAGCTTTTATGAGATATATAGAAAGAAGTTACATAAGCTAGATAGTAACAAACTTTCATCAATTAATGATCCGATTAATTTTGAACCTATTGCTGAAACTATAGAGTTATCTGAGTATGAACAATTAGATTGCACAACAGACATTAAAGCATACAATACAATCTTAGATTTAGAAAATGTAGCTCATAAGTTTGTTTTTAATTTACATTTTAAGAAAGGTAGACTTACTGATGTTGAATTAGATTCATATGATGTTCAAGATGAAGATGAATGGGAAGCATTTGTTACTGATCAGTTTTATGGTTTAGGCGAAACAAGAACTACTAAACAAAAAGTATGTAGAAAGCTAGCTGATGTTTGTTATAAAGGATATGCTTACTTTACTAATAAGTTGTTTAGCTAAAGTGATCTTTAATCCAATCCAGATCTGAATCAGGTATAATATATACTTGAGTAAAGTTACCTTTTATGTCCTTAAATGCAACAATAACATCTCCATGCTCTGTAGGCTCTTTTTCCATTACAGGGTTTCCATATTGATCAAAATATGCTTGCTTCTCCTTTCCAGGTACCTTTTTAATTTTACCGGTTCCAATTTTAGCAAAATAAATTGTCAAATCAGGACCTTGTACAACTAGACCTCTACCTTCTCTTTCTCCTCCTATAGCTTCTTTTTCTATTGTTGGTCCTAATTCTTTCTGACCCATACTAAGTACCCCCTGCACTTTATCTGTGTAAGCAATAAGTTTGCGTAAGAATTCTTTTTTATCTCTTACGATTACTGATTCGTTAAAAAATTGATTAAAGTCTTTCATATTCGTTTTTAAATGTCATTGGATATAGATAGTAAGTTACTAATTTATTACCCTCTTTAATGTGGTAATTAAAATTATTACTTTTTGATAGAGTTTTAACTAACCTATTATATAATCTTACTCTTGATGGTTTGCTTTTTTCTGCAGTAAAAATTATTTTTTTTAACTCACCTTTTAATTCGTTTAAAAATATTCTTACTGTATTAATAACTGTACCGAATACTTTAAATTCATTTCCTGATCCTGTTATATCATAGTTGCGTTCATCAGATGGAAAATCAGCTTCATGAGCATCTTCATATTCTTGAGAAAATTGAAAGTGATATGTTCCTCTATTTTCACCTGGTATATCAGATAATGATGATTTCTCAAAATTAACTACGTACTTAGACCCATCACTATTCCCATGTCTAACACCATCTTGATTAGAGCCAGTATCAAATTCATATGCATACATATCAGGTGGATCATATTCAACACCATGAGATATAGTATAAGATGAATCAAATGTTTCCTTTATAATCATTTCGTAAATCCTAGTCTAAGCATAGCGTGTCCTTTATTTGTAGTCCCTCCTCTATAATGATTAACATATATAGGTTTTAAAGGCACATTAAGATCATCTTTTAACATATTAAGAATGTTAAATGTAATGTTATTATAATCATCAAATGAATCTTTATATGATATTCCAAATTCTCTTTGTTGTTGTTCTGGTACATCAAAACTTTTACCACCTATAGTTCTATAAGATCTAGGTGTATACATTTTAAACATATTTCTATCTCTATTAGATTCCCCTGATCTAAAATCTCTTAAATTAATACCTGTCATTAAAAGACCTCCTTGTTTTAAATATTTGTATGCTTTTCTTATTTGCATCATCATTTTAAAAGAAGGACCAGTTACATAATCTAAATCTATAATATCACATTCTGGAAGTTTATTCATTGAATTTTCTGCAGCTACATAACCGCAATATGATAACACTCCGCATCTATAACCATATTGGTCAGCGTTAACAAATCCATATTTACCATTAAGAACGTCAGCTACATCTACATCTTTAGAAGCTATTTTAACAATCTCCCCTGGCCATAATCTTCCAGTTTCGTATCCTTGATATCTTACATATTCAGCAGGAAAAAATACTCTACTTCCTGGATGACTTCGTATGAATTTTCTTGCTTTATTTACCCTTAACCTTTCTACATCTTCTTCTTTAGATTGAGGTCTTAATCTTTCTGCTGAATATACATCTAATGCAGATGGCCCATTATAATTTTTTAAAATATTACTTTCAAAATTGTAATCAAAAGGAAAGCTTAGAACAGAAGCTCTTCCGGACATACCATTAATGATTCGTTGAAGATTTTCATCTGAATTTTCACGTAATCGATTCATTAATTTATATTTGTATCGACCGTAATTTTCTTTCTTTTCTGAAATATAGAATTTTTTGAAAGGAATCATTGTTAATATTATTTATTCTCTTTATGAACCATATACATAATTAACCCAATAGACAGAAATAGTATGATTGTTCCTGCTAAGTCCATTATAGGTTTTCTAATTGAATAGATCTTATATCTCTTCTGAGTTCAGAAGAATCGGTATATGTACCCATTACTCTGTATTGATTGAGACCTGTAATTTTAAGAAGTTTAAATACTTTTCTATCATATGATACAAACATATCTAAATGAGCTATGTCTTCATTAAGTTCATCTAATCCTGGAAGATTTAAAGCAAATGTTTTATCAATAACTTTCTTCAAAGACTCTTCTCCTTCTTCATGATAACCATCTTTAGATTCAGGGTTAAGAGGATCAAATTTCCATTTCTTCTTATCTTTTCTATCTGCTACATCATGTAATGTATCTTTCACTCTATCGTCATCATTGTAATTTACATTCTTAGCAAATGCTATTTCATTTAGATAAGCCTCTGATAACATCTTACCATCTTTATTGCTCATAATATAACTATCTGCAGTATAATTATACTCTTTAGTTCCTCCTGCAGTATCAAACTTAGAGTATTTGATTGGGTAATTTCGCTTATACCAATCAGCTTCTAATTTAGCTTCAAATTCAGCATCAACATCCTTTAATATATCTTCAGGCTTATCTCCTTTTAACTCTCTAGCAGCAGCCTTAGCTATGACTTGTTTTAAGTCAAGCTGGTTATGTATAGCTTTAGTCATATTTGCGATCATTAACTCTACAAATTCTGGATCTTCAATAGTTTCATAAAAACGTTTTCCTCTACTCATTTCATCATTTAATTGTTTAGAAAATATAACCATCAAATCATTAGAAATATCCTCACCAGAGCCTATTATATCTGATACTATCTTTTGTATTTTATCTACTAAAGAGTTTGATATTTTAGAATCTCCAATTGCCTGATCAATAGTATAATCTAATACATTATCGTTAATCCAGTCTTCAATATCATGACCTTCCACATCAGTCCAGTCATCTCCTTCATAATCATCATCGTCATCGTCGTCATCTTCGTCATCACTAAAGTTTGGAATAGGTAATTTAGGACTAAGTCCTGCTGCAGCAGCTGCTTTACCTAGTGTATCTAGAAAGCCTCTTCTGCTCATAGCTTCGATTATTAATTTGTCATCTAAGTCTGACATATATATATTTATTTGTAAGAGTAACTAGTTGGTTGTTCTACTGGTGCTGGATAGTCTATTACACCGCCTTTTATGCTTTTTAGCTTTGTAGTTAAAGGTTTATCTTTATATGATGTCAATAAATCTTTAACCATTCTTTCATATTCTGGCTTTAATCTAGAATTCTTTTTACCTTTAATTTGAACAACTTCATTAACCGGTCCCTTTGGGAGGTTAATGGCTAACTGTATGGTAGCATGACCATCACCATCTGGTCCGACTAGTTGTAGAATTCTACTAGTAGGGTGAAGTGGGTCATACCCCCCAACACAATGATCCATAAGATCACCAGATATCTGACAAGCATCATTATCTAATAATTGTACCCATTTCCATCCATTACCATAATCTTTTATTAGTCTAGCTTTTTTAGGGTCATCATAAATCTTTTTAGCATTTTCAAGATCTTTAGGTCCTTCTATTGCTTTTAAAACCTTGTCATAATCCCTACTCATTTTAATTAGTCTTTGTTCAACAGGTTGTTTTAAAAAGTATTCTAAGACACCTTCTTGACTATGAGCATATCTTATTCCCGACCTTTGAGCAATTCTTTCATTCAATCTATAATCAGTAAGAAAATCTATAGCATGCATTAAATGATCACTATACGGCCACTCATCACTATCATACTTCTTCGATAATATTGAATTCCACAGACTATAAATTTCATCAGCAACTCTATCTCTTAATGAGGCTTTTAGTAATTTATATGAGAAATATTTATAAAGGTCTTCTCTTAACTTTGTAGTACCTTCTTCATACATCCAATCAGGTAAATTTCTGGGATGAGGCATTTTATATTTTTGTTCGAAGTTTTTCTTTTTCTCTTCATCATCATTCCAAGCCCATTCACCTTCTCTTTTTAAATCGTTTAAAGTTTTACCTATGTTCTGGAATCTTTCACTAAATTCCATTAATTGTGTGTTTGATAATAAATCAAAATTAGTATCATAATAATCTTGTTCAGGTACAGAATTAAGCCATTGAAGAATAGATTTAGCTGCTATCTTTCCTAAAGCATTTTTAAATTTAGCAGGTAAATACCTTATCACCATTGTTGCATCACCACCACTAAATATATTTTCAATATCTGATAACATTTCTTTAGGGTTTAACAATTGTTCTATTAACAAGTTGTTAGAGTAAGCTTCGAAGATTAACTTATTGTCTAAGTCAGACATAGTAATTATTTAATTTCTAATAATAGTTACATCTCCAATAATATCAGCAGCTTCACTATCAGAGTTTGTATTAAAAATGTCTAACATATTGCTATCATATTTACAATAACAATACGGACTAGCCCCAAAAATTATACTATCTTCAGAATTATTAAAATCAATAAACATACTATTAAAGTTTTTATAATTATTTTCTTTTATTAATATAAAATCTATATTTTTTATATAACTTTCATTAAATTTATCGTAAATGTATTGTTGAAACTTATTAGTTGCTCCTAATAAAGATAATTGATAAACTACTTTATCTAAAGAATGAAATAGAAAATATTTTTGATTACCATCTAATAACATTTCTATATCTTGTCCGGATAAAAATGTAGAAGAAACATCATCAACACTGATGTCAGGAGTTAATATTTCTATACTGCAGTTATGGTACATATCTCTACATACTAATGCACTCATATTTTCTTTAGTAAAAACAAATGTACTTTGTGTGTATAAGTTAGAGTCAAATTTTATAATTTTATTATAACTTACTCCATCCCCATAAGGATTTACTATTGTTGTTAATGTGTAAGCTTCAGACATCATTATATATTTAATACGTCACATATATTATTACCTTGAGGATATTATTTTTGTATGGCTCTCTGAGGGGTGCTTCAACGTATAGTCATGTAATATGCTATAGAGGCTATGATAGCTGAGATAATTGCCACCTTATAAATGTTAGGTAGCCTCTTAATCAAATCAACTATGAAATAAAAAGCTAAACATAAAAAGTAAAAGCCTCCAGTCACAACTAAAAGGACTAGAAAGGCTAAAGCACATATGATGAGGAGTAATATTTGAGTCATTGTTGTCTATTAATTGCTAAGTATAATACAAACAAACTAAACATAGGCAAAGCAAACTTTACTAGAGTTAGGGTTGTATTGTCCATATCAATCATTTAAGAATTTTGATCCAACCCAAATCAAAGCCACAATGCCAAATATAATTATAACTAAATCTTCTGTCATATTAATATCTAGTGAAATAGAGATACATTAGATAGATTATCTCAATTTTTAAAACTACCACACCAAAACTATATAATTTCATACACTACTAGGAATAAATGAATAGTATAAATTGTAAGTAAAGTTAATATAATTTCACCAAACCATCTTCCAGGGGTGAACCTTTCATCACCTAAACCTATTTTGTACTTATTCATTCACTCAATTATATCACTCTCTCTATTGAATCAACATCAATCTTTTAGTTGATGATTATAAGGAACGAGCATATAATGTATGTATGCAAGATGAGATTATTAAGTTTGCTGATATTAGTTGTGAAGAAGTCTTTGCGTGCGAACGCTTTCAAGCTGAATACAACAACTATCTAGACGAGCTTGCTTTCGAACATGTTGAAGAGCAAGCAGATAAAAAAACATTTGATTGATATACGGAACGAGCCTATAATATAAGGAGCAATTATGACAAGTGGAGCAGAATTAATATTAGAAATGCGTAAGAACATCAAATCTTATTCAGAAGATATGCAGAAGCTTATATTGAATGAATGGGTTGACCTTATCTATCAAGGCATTGCCAAGAATAGAGTAGAAAATTGGAAATTGATTCCTTATTTGCAATACGAGGATGGTACAATTGTAGAATAATAATATGAGCACATATTGGAAAGGTTACGAACCAGCTATGAACAAATTGATTGAAGATCATACATCAGATAGATATTTTTACCCTACAGGCATGCTTGCTGAAATTATTGGAAGAATGTCTGGCAATATTGAATCCATGCGTGATGATAATTTGGATAGTCTTGACAAGAAATATTATGCAGATGCATTAGACAAGCTAGCTGATGATTTAGTTGCCATGCGCAATTTTATGTTTAATCATGGCATGTATATGGTTGAGATTCAAGCAGATAAAAACAGTTGATCAATATACGGAACGAGCATATAATAATAGGAGCAGATATGATAATAGATACAAAAACAATTCAGACAGCTATTGATAATCATACAGAAGCGTCAGCAAATGGTGACATGGATCATATTATAGAATTAGATTGTAATATGAATAAGATTCGTCATATGATTGACAGGATTCAATACATGTCTAATACCAAAGCATCAGGAGTATCTGAATTGTTACTTAATGTTGTAGAGGATATGTACGATTACATTAAAGAAAGAAACGGGTTCTTGCGATCATTGTAGTGACAACGGATCTTTTTCCGAAAAAACAGTTGAGTGATATACGGAACGAGCATATAATAATAGAAGCAGATATGATAATAGATACAAAAACGATAGTAATGACGATTGATAATCATACAGAAGCGTCAAAAAATGGTGATATGGACCCGATTCTAGAATTAGATACTAATATCAATAAGATTCGTCATATGATTGACAAGATTCAGTATATGTCTAATACTAAAGCTTCTGCAGTATCTGAACTATTGTTAGAAGTTGTTGAAGATATTTACGAGTACATCAAAGACTAATAGAAAGGAAATATTATGAGTGTGTTATTATTTAATGGATTCAAGAATGATGTTGTGTTAGGTAAGACTAAAATGACTTATGAAGTACCGAAAGTTAGTTATGATATTGATGATGTATTGTATGAGATGGAAGAACGCGGATTGTTACCCCAAGCATTAGGTGATTATAATATTGTGAATGAGATGAGAGGTTATTTTGGCGAAGAGAAGTTTTATGAGTTTTTGGAATATAGTATGCGTGTTTGGGGTATTGAATTAGATTGTTTGAAAGATATTGATGATGAGAACTGATAGAGGAAAATGTCGTTTGGATCGCGGGCACGGTAGCCCATATGATAGGGGAGCAGCAGATAGTTGGTACGGTCGTACCCCACAACCGCATTATTATGAAGGCGACACATATAGTAGTACTTTAGTAAAGGCTGATGATATGAAAGAACAAGAATTGTGTGAATATTGGCAAGGGTATAATGATAATGAATCTAACCCTGATGCAAGAAAGTATTGGTAATATGACTAGTCCATACTATAATAACCTTAACATAAAAAACGATATGATAATGATTAGAGAAGAAGAACATTTTATTCGATCAATTAATGACTTTGACGACCGCGAGATAGAATATGTCATTAGTGAACAAGATGATTATGTGCAGCTAGCCAAGTTCAATTGGACTAAAGATAAAGGGTTGATGAATGAATGGCGTATATTTGATAAGACTGCTGTAGAAGTCTGGAATGATATGATTAAAAAAGAGATTATTGTTTACCAGGGCGATGCCATTACTTTAGGTGATGAGTTTGAAAAGTATGCTGAAGAGCATAGCGTTAGTTATAACGATTTTATTTCATCCTTTCTTGACA